>OODG01001142.1_pt1 | contig 18587 bp, 16 predicted proteins | sample 1671621 | NCBI WGS metagenome assembly OODG01 (sample SAMN06348175, study PRJEB24527) | human gut metagenome | biome: human gut; feature: ankylosing spondylitis patient; material: feces | host: Homo sapiens | place: China | collected 2015-10 | reverse complement strand
CGGAGCATCTCGTTGAGGCGCGTCAGCGCCTTCGAGGTCTTGGCGAAGAGTACCGCCCCGCTCACGGGACGGTCGATGCGGTGCACCACGCCGAGGAAGACCTCGCCGGGTTTGGCGTCGCGCCGCTTGATGAAGGCCTTGATCTGGTCCTCGAGGGCGCTCTCGCCCGAAGGGTCGGGCTGCACCAGGTCGCCGCAGTGTTTATTGACAATCAGCAGGTGATTGTCCTCGTAGAGAATGTCGTCGGGTGAGAACATCGTCGCAGGGTTACAACTTGAAGGTAAAGGGCAGCAGCAGCGTCGCGGAGGCGACCACCGAGGCCGTTCCGCCGCCGGACATGATCACCCGCAGGGGCGCTCCCTGCCGCCGTTCGACATCGACCAGCACCTGACGGCACTGTCCGCAGGGATAGCACTCCCGCTCGGAGGGATCCGAAGCGATGGCCAGCGCCTCGATCGGGTCGTCGGCATGGTTGGCCTGCGCGTAGAAGAGCAGCGAACGTTCGGCGCAGAGCCCCGCAGGGAAAACCTCGCTCTCGAAGTTGCTGCCGCGGAGGATTCGCCCGCTGCGCAGACGCGCCGCAGCGCCGACCCGGAAGTGCGAATAGGCCGCATGCGCCGAAGCCGAAGCCTGCTCGGCCTCGGCGACCAGCCGGCGGTCGGGCTCCGGGAGCTCCGACAGCGCGGCGTAATGCTCGTAGTCGAAACAAATCTGCTTTACCATAAACAATGCGTTTTTGCAACCCCTGAAATTTCAGGGGAAAAGTAAACAAAGATAATACGAAAAAACGGAAAATCCGAATTCCGGTGCACTTTTCACCTCCTTTTCCCTCCGAACCGGCACAAAAAAAAAAGGCGGACGCCCCTCGTAGAGCGTCCGCCCTTGCCCGTCGGCCGCCGGCCGTCATTCGAGTACGAACTTCGCCTGCACGCCGTATTCCAGCTTGATCGTCTTGAACTCGAGCGGATCCTCCTCCGCGACACTCTCCGCATCGGCCACAGCCTTTGCGCTGCGCATCAGCACCGCATTATCGTACATGACCGGCAGCACGTTGCTGTTCGAGTCGTAGATGTAGAAGCACTTGCCGATCGTCTGTCCGATGGCGCCGGCCATCTCTTGCGCGCTCTCCCGGGCGTTGCGCATGGCCTCCAGACGCACCTCCTGCTTGTATTTATCCAGCTGCGAGTGGGTCACCTTCAGGATCGAAATGTTCGAGATCCCCAGGTCGTCGAGCGCCTGCCAGACCTTTGCCACCTCGCCCGACGACCCCAGCTGGAGCTGGTACTTGGCCATAGCCACCGAAGTGTTCTTCTTGAAGAACTCGCTCGAGAGGTTGGCCATCTTGAGCTGCTTCTCGACATCGACCCCGAGCTTCCGGAGCACGGCGACCATGTCGCGCTGCTGGCTCTCGACCGAGATCTTGCCCTTCGAATCGCGTTCGTTGATGACGATCTGCAGATAGAATTCATCGGGTGTCAGCTCCTTCTCGGCCCGGCCCGTGACCTGGATATAGCTGGGATAGGCCTCCTGCATCTGTGCCGCTGCGGGGAGCGCCATCAGCGCCACGACCGCCATTGCAATCAGTTTTTTCATAATCGTTACCGTTTTTAGGGTTTTCGGAAAATTCCTTTGCAAATTAAACGCCGGAGCGGGCAGGTTACTGCGTCGGAAAGCGGGCGATTCACCCGCTGTTGCGGGCGGTTCACCCGGCAAACGGGCTTCGGAATGCGGAAAACGGAGGTCTGCACGGCCCACGACGGGCCGGGAATACACTCAGCGGCGCACGAGTTTCACGACATTCTCCACGTGGTGTGTGTGGGGAAACATGTCCACCGGCTGCACGGCCTCCACACGGTAGGCACCGTCGAGCAACGCCAGGTCGCGGGCCTGCGTAGCGGGATTGCAGCTCACGTAGACGATCCGCCGGGGTGCGGCGCGCAGGATGACCTCGATAACCGGCTCATCGACTCCCGCCCGGGGCGGATCGAGGATAATGACGTCGGGACGGCCGTTCGCCTCGACGAAACGGTCGTCGAGCACCTCCTTCATGTCACCGGCATAGAAGACCGTGTTGGCGATGCCGTTCAGTTCGGAGTTGATCTTCGCGTCGGCAATCGCCTCGGGGACGTACTCCACGCCCACGACCTTCCGGCAGCGCGACGCACAGAAATTGGCGATGGTTCCCGTACCGGTATAGAGGTCGTAGAGGATGTCGCCGGGCTGCAGGTCGGCAAAGTCGCGCGCCACCTTGTAGAGCTCGTAGGCCTGCTCCGAATTGGTCTGGTAGAACGACTTGGGACCCACCTTGAAGCGCAGCCCCTCCATCTGTTCGATGATGTGGTCCTTGCCGCGCCAGCAGACCGGATCGAGATCACCCACCGAGTCGTTGAGTTTCGTATTGACCACATAGAAGAGCGACGTGATCCCGGGGAAGCGCTCCGCGAGGTGGTCGAGCAGCGCGCCGATCCGTTCGCGGTCGTCGGCTCCGAAGACGACGATCACCATCACCTCCCCCGTCGAGGCCGTGCGGACGATCATGTTGCGCATGAGCCCCGTATGTTCGCGAGCGTTGTGGAACGTATAGCCGTGCTCGAGGCAGTAGCGGCGGACCTCGGTGCGAATGGCGTTCGACGGTTCGGGCTGCAGCCAGCACTTGCGGATGTCGAGCACCTTGTCGAACATGTTCGGGATGTGGAACCCCACGGCGGGTGTCGCCTCGATATCGCCTCCGGCCGCCACCTCTTCGCGCGTGAGCCACCTGCGGTCGGCAAAGGTGAACTCGAGTTTGTTGCGGTAGAACTGCGTACGGGCCGAGCCGAGGCAGGGTGCGATTTCGGGCAACTCGATCTTCCCGATACGCGTCAGCTGGTCGCGAACCTGCGCCGTCTTGAAGGCCAGCTGTTCGGTGTAGGGCAGGTTCTGCCACTTGCAGCCGCCGCATACGCCGAAGTGCTCGCAAAAGGGTTCGGCACGCAGCGGCGAGCGTTTCACATACTCGACGACGTAGCCCTCCATGTAGCGGCGCCGCTTCGAGCGGATCTGTACGTTCACCACATCGCCCGGCACGGTCATCGGCACGAAGACCACCACGTCCTGCCAGCGCCCCATGGCCTTGCCTTCGGCCGCGAGCGTCGTTATCTCCAGCCCCTCGATCAGGGGGTAGTTTGCTTTCTTTCTTGCCATATTTCCGGTATTGTGCGGCAAAGGTAGCAAAAAATCACCCGTTTCCCTCCTTTTTCCACTTCGCGCGCTGCCGGACGCCGCCGAGCCAGAAGCCCAGGGCGAAAGGGCCGCCGATCAGTACGGCGAGCGCCAGCACGACATAGAGCAGAATCCGTCCGACAAGCCCCGGCACGGCATCGAGCGCCGAACGCACGAGCTCCTCGCCCGTGGTGCGGAGCTGCCCGATGAGCGCCTCCCGTTCCTGCGTGACGTAGCCCTGCAGAGCCATCCGCTGGCGGTCGAAGAGGCCGAAAGCCTCCTCAACCGAGGCGTTCATTGTCCAGATCAGCTGCGTGACCTGTCCGTTCATCTCCTCCAGCACACGGTCCGAGATCTCAGGCAGGTGCTCCGCCACGGCGACCATACGGCCGAAATCGCGCTCGAGCGAGTCGAGCTGCGCTCCGATCTGCGAGCGGAGGCTGTCCTGCCGGAGCTGCATCTCGAGGATGTCCTTCGACCACCCGAGCGTATTGGACAATTGCTGCGTCTGCCCGCTCACGCGGTCATTGACATCGGCCAGCACCTCGGCAATCGAGCCGGTGGCATAGTTGTGCTCCACCCCGTGCTCGCGCAGGTACTCGAGCCAGGCGAGGGTCGTGTTGTCCACGGCGTCGCCCTCCGGAGCGGGATGCTCGGCAAGATACTCTCCGACGAAACGCTCCATGAGCGCATAGCGCTCCTCGGGCAGCATCTGGCGGGCCAGGCGGGCGATGCGCGCATCGAGCCGGCGGGCCGTCCGCCGGGCGATGTCGCTCTGCGCGCCGAACAGAAGCGAGTCGGGCCGCGCGGCGAACGACGCGTCCATCCGCCGGCACAGCATCCAGAGGTCGGAGAGCGCCACGTCGGGGATACCCTGCATGGCGGCGGAGACCCCGGCGCGCGTGGCCCGGATCTTCCACTGCACGGCAGCAATGCGCACGGCGGGATCCGACGAACGCTCGACGATCGAGTCGGCCGCCGCAGCCACCTCGCCGGCCATGTCGTAATAGAACCCGCGGGTCATCGTCCTCAGGTTCATCTCCTCCTTCGGGAGCGGGTCGCCCGTGGCCACGGCCACCTTCAGCAGCGAACACCCGGCAAAGGCTGCCGCCACCAGAAGTGCGGCCACCGTCCTTACGATCGTATGCATCTGCATGTCGGTATGTTTTTCTACGGATACACGCAATTACCGCTCCGCTTTGCGCAGCATCTCGCGGATGTAGCGCAGCGCCACGGGATGGCCCGCCTCGGGCATGTTGCCGTGGTCGTAGCCGTCGAACTCGAGCAGCCGCACGTCGGGATGGCCCACGATCCGCATCATGCGCCAGAAATAGGCGTTCTCCTCGTAGCGGCCGAGCATCTCCAGTTCGCGGTCGCCCGAGAGGATGAGCATCGGCGGCGCATCGGCCCGCACGTGGTTCATCGGCGCCATGTCATCGACCAGCGGCTGCGTGTCGGGCAGCCCCAGCTCGCTGCGGCGCGCAAAGTGCGTCACCGCCTGGCCGCTGTAGGGGATCAGGGCCATGAAGGCCGTATCGGGATCGATTCCGTAGGGGGCAAGCCACCGCTTGTCAAGGCCGATCATCGAGGTCAGGTAGCCGCCGGCCGAGTGCCCGGCAACAAAGATCCTCTCCGGATCACCCCCATAAGAGGCGATGTGTTCGACAACCCACGCGGCGGCCGCAGCAGCATCCGCCACACAGTCGGCCACCTTCACCTGCGGCACAAGGCGGTACTCCACGCCGACGACCGCCATGCCGTGTCCCTTCAACGCCTCGGGGATCTCGCGGCGACCGCCCGACAGGCCTCCGCCGTGAAACCAGATGATTGTCGGAAAACCCTTCGCATCGGCCGGGAGATAGATATCCAGGCGGCACATCGAGTCGATGAGCGGGTCGCCCGACGCGGAGCGGTAGGCGATATCGCGTACCGTACGGCAGTCTCCGTCGGATGCAAGGCCCTGCAGCGAAAGGCACAGGGCGAAACAGAGAACAAGGATGAGTCGTTTCATGTGCAAGATTTTCGATTCGGGTGTTAAAGATAGGTAAAATCCCGCAAAAAGCGCTATCTTTGCGAAAGTAAACTTTCGCGGGGCGCACCGCCGACCGGGCTCGCCCGACGGGCTCCGGAGTGCCGCCCCGCCCCCAAAAAAGAGATCCGAGACATGTTGAAAATCGCCTGCCTGCCTTTCAATCCGATACAGGAGAACACCTATGTCCTCTGGGACGAGACGAACGAATGCGTCGTGATCGACGCCGGGAACAGCTCGCCGCGCGAGGATGCCGCCCTGGACAACTTCATCGCCGAGCACGGGCTGAAACCCGTCCTGGCAGCCAACACCCACGGGCACTTCGACCATACCCTGGGCGTCGAACACCTCAAGCAGCGCTACGGAATCCCGTTCGCCCTCTCGTCGAAGGACACATTCCTGCTCGAAAACGCCGCCACGAGCGGCTCGATCTTCGGCGTGAAGGTCGGTGCCATGCCCACCGTAGAACGCGACCTGGACGGCGAACAGGAGATCCGCTTCGGAAAGACCACCCTCCGCGTGCTCCGCACGCCGGGACATACGCCGGGCCACGTCGCCTTCTTCGACGAGGGGTCGAAGTCGCTCTTTACGGGCGACACGCTCTTCCGCGAGTCGATCGGCCGCACGGACCTGCCCGGAGGCGACTACTCGTGGATCATGCGCTCGATCCTCGACGTGCTCGTTCCGCTGGGCGACGAGGTACACGTCTACCCGGGTCACGGACCCGAATCGACCATCGGCCACGAGGTGCTCTACAACCCCTTCATCGTCGAGGTGCTCAACGAGGAGGTAAACTACAAAGGCTGACCCGACCCCGTGAAGACACTCATACACCGAATCCTCTACCGCACGCTGCCGTTCGAGGGCTACCTGCGCGCCGTAAGCCGGATGTTCTTCGTCTGGCAGCGGCTCGGAATCGGCCGCTACGCCCCCGCCACGGAGTATGTCTACCACCTCGGCCGGCTTGTCCGGCGGGGCGACACCTGCATCGACATCGGCGCCAACCTCGGCTACTACGCCCGGACGATCTCCCGCCTCACGGGTTCCGAAGGGCGGGTCTACGCCGTGGAGCCCGTGGAGCCGATCCGCCGCGTGCTGGAGCGCAACCTGCGCCGCTGCCGCAACGTCGAGATCCTCCCCTACGCGCTCGGCACCGAATCCAGAACGGTGGCTATGGGCAACGACTCGGCACGCGAGACGGGCTACTTCGGCACGGGGCAGAACTTCGTGAACGACAGCGGCCGACAGACCGACACGGCCTTCACGGCCGAAATGCGCCGCGGCAGCGAACTTTTCGCCCGGCTCAAACGGCTCGACTTCATCAAGTGCGACATCGAGGGGTACGAGGTGGTGGTCATGCATGAGATGCAGCCCCTGCTCGAACGTTTCCGACCCACGGTGCTCATCGAGACGGGCGGTGCGAACCGCCCCGAGATCATCCGGCTGTTCACCGGTCTGGGATACGCAGGATACACGCTCGAACACGGACGCGAAGTGCCGCTCACCGAAGATTCAACGAAAGACATCATATTCCGCCATGCGCATTGACATCATATCCTCGGTTCCCGAACTGATGACCTCGCCCCTGAACGAGTCGATCCTCAAGCGGGCGCAGGAGAAGGGATTCGTGCAGATCGTCGTACACAACCTCCACGACTACGCACACGACCGCCGCAAGACCACCGACGACTACCCGTTCGGCGGCGAGGCGGGCATGGTCATGAAGTGCGAGCCGGTCTTCGAACTCGTCGAGAAACTCCAGAGCGAGCGAACCTACGACGAGATCATCTACACCTCGCCCGACGGCATCCGCTACGACCAGCACGAGGCCAACCGGCTCTCGACGCTCGGCAACATCATCATCCTCTGCGGCCACTACAAGGGCATCGACCACCGCATCCGCGAGCACCTCATCACGCGCGAGATCTCGATCGGAGACTACGTGCTCACGGGAGGCGAGCTGGCCGCCTGCATCATCGCCGACTCGGTCGTGCGGCTCATTCCGGGAGCGATCGGCGACGAGGCCTCGGCCCTGACCGACTCGTTCCAGGACAACCTGCTGGCCCCGCCCGTCTACACGCGGCCCGCGGAGTTCCGCGGCTGGCGGGTCCCCGACGTGCTGCTCTCGGGCAACTTCGCCCAGATCGAGAAGTGGCAGGACGAGCAGGCCTGGGAGCGCACCAAACGCCTGCGGCCCGACCTGCTCGGGGAGGAGTGACCCGACACGGACCTGCCGCAGACGGTCTTCACGCGGGCCGGCGACACCGGAAAAGCAGAAAACCGAACCAAAGAGCGAAGAGATGAAATACTACCTCATAGCCGGGGAGCCTTCGGGCGACCTGCACGGCGCCAACCTGATCGAAGGGCTCAGAAAGGCCGATCCCGAGGCGGAATTCCGCTTCTGGGGCGGCGACCGCATGGCCGAGGCGGGCGGCAGGCAAAACCTCCGCAAGCACTACCGCGAGACCTCGTTCTTCGGCATCGTACAGGTGCTGAAGAACCTCCGCACGATCCGCCGCCAGATGCGCGAGTGTCGCGAGGATGTGGCCGCATGGCGACCCGATACGCTGATCCTGATCGACTACCCGGGATTCAACATGAAGATGGCCCGCTGGGCCAGCGGGCACGGCATCCGCACATTCTACTACATCGCCCCCAAGGTGTGGGCCTGGCGGGAGTGGCGCGTGAAGTCGATCCGGCGCTACGTGGACCGGCTCTACATCATCTTCCCCTTCGAGCGGGACTACTTCCCCCGCCACGGCATCGACCCCGTCTTCGAGGGCAACCCGCTCGTCGATGCCATCGAGGCGCGGCGTCCGACGCTGCCCGACGGCGATGCATTCCGCCGCCGCAACGGGCTCGACAACCGTCCGATCATCGCCCTGGTGGCAGGCAGCCGCCGCGGCGAGATCCGCGACAACCTCCCGCTCATGGCCCGGCTGGCCGAGCGGTTCCCCGACCGGCAGTTCGTCGTAACAGGCGTACCCTGGCTCGAACGCGCACTATACGATCGCTACATGGCCGGAACGGGCCTGCGCTATGTCTGCGACCAGACCTACGAGACCATCGCCGCGGCCGAGGCGGCCGTCGTCACCTCGGGGACGGCAACGCTTGAGACCGCCCTGCTCGGCACGCCCGAAGTGGTCGTCTACCGCACGCTGTGGTTCCAGGTCAAGCTGCAGCCCTACGTGCTGAAGGTGCCCTGGGTCTCGCTCGTCAATCTCAACCTCGGACGCGAGGCCGAGGCCGAGATCATCCAGTCGGACCTCGACGTCGCACGCGCCGAGCGCGAGTTGCGCGCCATCCTCCCGGGCGGCGCGAAGCGCGGGCGGATGGAGGCCGACTTCGAGGAGCTGCGCACCGTCATCGGCGGTCCGGGAGCCAGCGAACGATTCGCCCGCCGCATGGTCGGGGAACTCAAAAAGAACCGCACATGAAGATCATCTGTATCGGACGCAACTACCGGGCCCATGCCGAGGAGCTGCACCACGCGACAGGGCTGGCCGAGGAGGGGGCCGAACCGATCTGGTTCCTCAAGCCCGACACGGCCATGCTGCGCAACAACGACCCATTCTACATCCCGCGTTTCTCGCAGGAGGTACACTACGAGTGTGAACTCATCGTGCGGATCAACCGTGTCGGGAAGGCCATTTCCGAGCGTTTCGCACACCGCTACTACAACGAGGTGGGGGTCGGCATCGACTTCACGGCCCGCGACCTGCAGCGGCAGGCCATCGCCGAAGGGCTTCCGTGGGAGCGAGCCAAAGCCTTCGATTACTCGGCGGCCCTGCCCCCGAAGTTCCTCCGACTCGCCGACCTGGGCGGCGACGTGCAGCGCCTTCGGTTCGCCCTCGACGTGAACGGCGAACGCCGCCAGACGGGCGACACCTCCCAGATGCTTTTCACGGTGGACCGGCTCATCGCCAGCGTGTCGCAGTACATGACCCTGCGCATGGGCGACCTGCTCTTCACGGGCACCCCGGCTGGTGTGGGTCCCGTCCGCCCGGGCGACGAACTCCGCGCCACACTCGAGGGGCACGAACTGCTCCGCTTCGATATCCGATAACCGACGCACACCATACAACCATGTTACTCCACGAGAAACTCAAGAACTACCGCTTGTTGCTGGCATCGCAGTCGCCGCGGCGGCGCGAACTGATCGCCGGGTGCGGGCTTCCCTACGAACTCGCCCCGCGCTTCGAGTGCGAGGAGCGTTACCCGGACGGGCTTCCGGCCGAGGAGGTGCCGCTCTACCTCGCGCAGCTCAAGAGCCGGGCCTACCCCGAACCCCTCGGCGAACGGGACCTCCTGCTGACGGCCGACACGGTGGTGGTGCTCGACGGCGAGGTGCTCGGCAAACCCCGCGACCGCCAGGAAGCCGCGGAGATGCTCCGCCGTCTCTCGGGCCGCCGACACACGGTCGTCACGGGCGTGGCCTTCCGCACCACCTCGCGGCAGCACGCCTTCGAGGCCCGCACCGACGTCTGGTTCCGCGCCCTCGATCAGGAGGAGATCGACTACTACGTCGATACGTTCCGCCCCTTCGACAAGGCCGGATCGTACGGTATCCAGGAGTGGATCGGGTATGCCGCCATCGAACGCATCGAGGGATCGTTCTACAACGTCATGGGGCTGCCCATACAGAAAGTCTATGTCGAACTGAACCAATTCATAAACCCATGAAACGCACGCTGCTGACCCTGCTTGCCGCCCTCACGATGCTGCCCGCACTGGCAGACGAGGGCATGTGGCTCCCGAGCCTCATCTCCGAGCGCATCGACGACATGCGCTCGAAAGGATTCCGCCTGACGGCCGAAGACATCTACTCGATCAACCAAGCCTCGATGAAGGACGCCGTGGTGCTCTTCGACGGCGGCTGTACAGGCGAACTCGTCTCGCCCGAAGGCCTGCTGCTCACCAACCACCACTGCGGCTACGACGCCATCCAGCGCCACTCGACCGTCGAGCACGACTACCTCACCCACGGCTTCTGGGCCATGTCCCGGGCCGAGGAGCTGCCCAACGAAGGACTCAACGTCCGTTTCCTGGTACGCATGGAGGAGGTGACGGAGCGACTGGCGGCCGGCGAAACCGCCGAGGAGCTGATCCGCAAGGCCGAAGCCGAGGGCGAAGGCTACAAGGCCTCCGTCGAGCAGATGTATTACGGCAACCAGCAGTTCCTGTTCGTCTACGAACAGTTCGATGACGTCCGTCTGGTGGCCGCACCGCCCTCGTCGATCGGCAAGTTCGGCGGCGATACCGACAACTGGATCTGGCCCCGCCACACGGGCGACTTCTCCGTATTCCGCATCTATGCATCGAAGGAGAACAAGCCGGCGGCCTACTCGCCCGACAACGTCCCCTACCGCCCGAAGAAGTTCTTCACCATCTCGACCCGGGGCATCGCGGAGGGCGACTTCACGATGATCTACGGATTCCCGGGCAACACGCAGGAGTACATCCTCTCGGATGCCGTGGGCTACATCGCCGAGCGCTCGGACCCGGCCAAGATCGCCATCCGCGACGGCCGACTCGGGATCATCGCCGAGGCCCAGGCCTCGGACCCCGCGCTGCGGATCCACTACGCCGCCAAGCATGCGACGATCGCCAACGCCTGGAAGAAGTGGCAGGGCGAGGTGCTCGGCATCACGCGCCGCGGCACCGTCGCCTCGAAAAAGGCCTACGAGGAGGCGTTCGACCGCTGGGCGCAGGACAAGCCCGAATACCGCCGCGTGGTGAGCGACCTCAAGGCCGAATATGCCCGGATCATGGATCCCTACTTCGCCCGCGAGATCACACTCGAGACCCTTGCCGCGCTGCCGGGCAAATACACCCCCGAGGAGCGGGCCGAGGAGCTCTTCGCTCGCCGAGAGCCGACCGAACGGGTCCTGTGGCGCTACCTCTTCGGCGAATACGCCCGCCGCTGCCCGGCAGAATACCAGGTCCCGACGTTCCTCGACGGCGTGGCCGAATACGGATCGCCCGAGGCCTATGCCGAGCAGGTTTTCCAACAGGTATGGAGCGGCAGCGACACCACGGCCGTCAATGCCCTGCGCCGCGACACGAAGCGCATGCAGGAGCATATCGTCTGGATGCTGGGGACCAAGTCGCTGCGCAACCTCACGAGCAGCCGCCTCAACGCACTCTACACGACCTACATCCGGGGACTGCGCGAATGGGACGGCGAGCGGGCCTTCTACCCCGACGCCAACCTGACGCTGCGCGTGGCCTACGGCTCGATCGCCGGCTATGAGTATGCCGACGGCGAGTACCACAAGCCGCTGACGACCCTCGACGGCATCATCGCCAAGGACAACCCCGAGATCTACGACTACGACATCCCGCAGGCGCTGCGCGACCTCTACGCATCGAAGGAGTACGGACGCTGGGCAACGGAGATCGACGGACGCCGCACGGTGCCGGTCTGCTTCCTGGCCTCGAACCACACCACGGGCGGCAACTCGGGATCTCCGGTGCTGAATGCCCGCGGCGAACTGGTGGGCATCAACTTCGACCGCACGTGGCGCTCGACGATGAGCGACATCGCCTTCGATCCCTCGATCTGCCGCAACATCGGTGTCGATATCCGCTACGTGCTCTTCGTCATCGACCGCATCGGCGGGGCCGGCTATCTGCTCGACGAGATGAAGTTCAGCGGGAAAAAGTGACAATTTTGGAATTTTTCACTATATTGTCCCGGCAAACCTATTAAACAGGACATGCTATGAGACATTTCGATGCATTTGTGAGATGGACGGCAGCACTGCTGCTGACGGTTCTGTCGATTGCCTGCGGCAAGGACAAGACCACGACGACGGAGGGATCGGCAATCACCGGAGGCTCCTGGAGCCAGACCGAGACCATTGAGGCCGCCGGGGCACAGAAGGATTTTTCGTTCACGGCCCGCGGACAGTGGAGCGCGCAGAGCGACAACCCCGACTGGTGCGAAGTGCTGACCCCCTCGGGAGACAAAGGCGCCGCAACGTTGCGGATCGACGTAGCCGAGAACAGCAGCGAAAGCCCGCGTTCCGCCATCATCCGGATCTCGGTGGGCAGCACCACGGAGAGTTTCAAGATCCTCCAGAAGGGTACGGCCGGAGCTCCCGAGATCAACGTGCTGGTGGACGAGGTGCTGGCGGCATACTATCTGTGGAACGAGGAGTACCGGGCGCTTGACCGCGACCTGTCGCTGCCCTACAACGGGGTCTACGACAACTTCGTATACCATACGCTGATGAGCATGGAGACCAACACGCTCGACAAGAAATACAACGAGCGTTACGGGGAGTACCACATCTACTCCTACCTCTCGCGAACCCCCTCATCGGGACAGAGAAGCGCCGCGACACGCAGTGGTGTAAACCACGGTGTCGAGAAGGACGACCCCGTGCCGAGTTTCGGTATCGGCAACTACGCCCTCGTGTCGTTTGTAGACCAGTCGGGACGGCCGACGGGGCAGATCGGGCTCACGCTGTTGAGCATCATCCCCGAATCGCCGCTGGCCAAGGCCGGATTCCGCCGCGGCGACATCATCGCCACGATTGACGGCAAAACCCCGACCGAGCAAACCTACGCCACGGAGTTCACGCGCCTGATCGCCCCCTCGGAGGGGCTGAAGGTCACGCTCACCAAGAACGAGGCGAACGCACAGCCGATCGAGGTCACGTCGGTGAGTCTGGATCCCACGCCGATCATCCGCGCCGAGGTACTTGAGGGTACGCACGTCGGATACATCGTCTACGACAGCTTCGACGCCGCCTACGACAACGACCTGCTGGCCGCCATCAAGAGCCTCAAGGAGGCCGGCATCACCGATCTGGTGCTCGACCTGCGCAACAACGGCGGAGGACATGTCATCACTTCGAACATGCTCTCAACCTGCATCGGAGGCAGCGCATGCCAGGACCGCGTCTACCAATACTACCGCTACAACGACGAGCGGATGGCCGACTGGAAACAGACCTCCGAAACGTTCGGCATGAGCTATGACCAGACGGCGAAGCTCTTCTTCGAGAAGTTCTACTACTCGAACTATTACGGCGTCTCGCTGGCGAACTATGCCCTGAACCTCAGCCGGCTCTATGTCCTCGTCAGCGACGGTACGGCATCGGCGAGCGAGGCGGTCATCAACAGTCTAAAGGGCATCGGACTTCCCGTGACGCTCATCGGTTCGAAGACCAACGGGAAGAACGTCGGCATGAATGTCTTCACGTGGAACAACATCGAAGGATACGACTACGAATTCGCCCCGATTTCGTTCCAGGGCTACAACGCCCAGAAGCAGTCGGTGGATCCGAAGGGCATCACTCCCGACTACGCGGTCAGCGAGACGGCTTCGGGAGGATGGTACGTGGATTTCGGTCCCGACGAGCCGCTCGTACACAAGGCCCTCGAACTGATTGGCGCAGCCGACGCATCGGCAACGACCCGCAGCGTGAAATCCGTCGGCGCGGTTCAGCGCGGAGGCATCCGGCAGGCCATTGAACGGCCGAACGGCATGATCCGCACGATCGACCCGAAAGAGATGTAACGCATTGCATTACACGCATACTACGGAAACGACCCCGAATATCGGGGTCGTTTTTTTACTGCAAACCGAAACTTTATGGGTCCGAAAATTTGGTGAATAGAAATTTATGTTCTATATTTGCACTCCGAAAGTCAATCAGTATGGCTTTCAAACGTACAGGCCCAGGTGGTGAAATTGGTAGACACGCTACTTTGAGGGGGTAGTGAACAATTGCGTTCGTGCAAGTTCGAGTCTTGTCCTGGGCACCAGAAACCGCGCTAAACGAAAGTTTGACGCGGTTTTTCGTTTTGCATGATTGCGATTTGTCCCGATTCGGACAAAGAAGTTCTCCGGCTAACGGACCCGGGGTCGTTTTCGGCGGATTTTCCCCGGCAATCGACATACAAAAAAACGGACAGGCTGACAGCCTGTCCGCAGTGATTCTGGCTTTTCCGATCCAGCTTACTCCGAAATCGGAGTCAGCGCACCCGTCGTTGAGTCCATGATATACCCCTTCACCACAACATCGGAGGGAACCAGCGGGTGGTTGCGGACCAGATCGACCGTCTCGAGGATGGCCGACTCCGTATCGTCGAAGCCGTGCAGCCAGCGGTCGAGATCGATGCCACAGTGTTTCATCAGCGAGATATGCTGGTCCGGAATCCCGCGCGAACGCATCAGATGCTGCATCTCCGCACTGTCCATGCCCTGTACGCCGCATCCCGTATGGCCGATGATCATCACCTCCTGCACACCCAACTCGTAGATGGCCACAAGCAGGCTGCGGACCGTACTGTCGAAGGGATTGGTAATCGTACCGCCGGCATTCTTGATGATCTTCACATCCCCGTTTCGGAATCCCAGGGCCGCAGGCAGCAACTCCACCAGCCGGGTATCCATGCACGTGACGATAGCAATCCGCTTGTTGGGATATTTGTCGGTAATGAAACGTTCGTACCGTTTCTCCGCCACGAATCGGCGGTTGTATTCCAGGATTTCGTCAATCATCGTTCGCAGAATTTAGTCGGATCAGATTTTAACTCGGGGAACTTCCCGCGCAAAGATACCACTTTATTCGGGAAACCTCCAAAACCGGGGAGTCGGCTCCTCGGGAAACGGACAAACTCACCGGACGAATCAAGGCTCGGGGCAGGAATGGACCGACAGGGTGGAAGGGGGCATGCCGTCGGCTTCGGCCGTCAGTCGAACCGTTCCCTTCCGGCCATCGTTCTGCAGAACAACGAGCGCCTTGCCGTGGAATGCCCGCCGCTGCGAAGCCTTGAACGGCTCCATACTGGTCTGGCTCCCGTTATCCACTCCGGCAATGAAGCCGCAGCCCTCCACACGGAAACGGAGCTGCGTATCGGCATCAGGCACGAGCGTGCCCTCCCGGTCCACTATCTCTACCGTCACAAACGAGAGGTCTTTTCCGTCGGCCGCAATCCGTTCCCGGTCGGCGGACAGGCGGATCTGCGCCGGAGCGCCCGCCGTCCGGATCTCCCGGGTCAGCACCACCTTTCCGTCCTTGCGGGATACTGCCCGCAGCGTACCGGGTTCAAACGGCACCCGCCACCAGACATGGAACTGCCCCGGTTCCTTGCTCCTGACCCCGAGGCTACGCCCGTTCAGGAACAACTCTACCTCGTCCGCACGGTTGTAGTAGGCCCAGACATCGACCGGCTCGCCCGGTGTCCAGTTCCAATGCGGAAAGAGGTGGAGCACCGTCCGGTCGCTCCATTCGCTCTGATACATGTAGTAGGCATCCTTGGGAAATCCGGCCAGATCCACGATACCGAAATAGGAGCTGCGCGACGGCCACCAGAAGGGCGTGGGCTCGCCCAGATAGTCGAAACCGGTCCAGACGAAAACGCCGGCACAACAGGGCAGATCCTTCACCACACGCCAGTTCTCCTCGTGGGTCGAGCCCCACAACGCACAATTGTTGTCATACGACGAACAGGCATGGACAGGTCGGTCGAAGGCCTGATCCCAGGTCTCGGGCCATGCATACCGCCGGTCCGAAGGCATGATGTAGTGGCCCCGCGTGGCGAATGCGGAGGTGGTTTCCGAGGCGATGAAGCATTTGCCGGGGAAGTTCTTCTGGAAATCGCGATAAACACCCAGGTTGTAGTTAAATCCATAGACATCCATCGCTCCCGACCGGAAGAGGTTGTTCGAGGGATCGGCGAAATTATTCCCCGAGGTCACGGCTCGGGTCGTATCCAGGCTCTTCACGATCCGGGCCAGCTGCACGGCGATCCACGAATTGATGTTGAACGCGGAGTCCGTCCCGCCGGCCGCACGTGCCGTGCGGGGGACATTCAGCAGCACGTTGGCCTGCTGCAGGGTCAGGGTATCCGCCCGAACGTCGTCAAACTGCTCGTAAACCTCATTGCCGATGCTCCACATGAACACGGACGGATGGTTGCGGTCACGCAGGATGTGGTCGGTCAAATCCCGTTCGTACCACTCCGAGAAGTCGCGGCTGTAGTCATACTCGCTTTTCCGCTTCCGCCACATGTCGAACGCCTCGTCCTGCACCAGGAAACCCATTCTGTCACAAAGTTCGAGCAGTTCCGGAGCCGGAGGGTTGTGCGATGTCCGGATGGCATTGCACCCCATCTCCTTGAGGATCTCGAGCTGACGCTCCAGCGCCCGCCCTGCGCTGCTTTTGATTCAAATGCCGCTGTCGCCGTAGTTCGCCAGCACCCGGGCGCTGGGGTCGTCCACTTTGCAGCCCTCCCAGTCGGGGTTAGGCATCCAGAACCCGGGGATCATCCGTGCCCCGCCGGGATAAAACCGCTCGAACAGTTCCCGATAGAGCAGGCTCTCCTTGGTGAAGGGCGGGCAGTAGTCGTATTTTGCCCGACGCGCCTGGAACTCCTCGTCGGCGTAAAGCGCCTCGGCGTATTCTTTCAGATCGTCCACCATGCTGTGGCCCACCGCGTCGCTGAAAGCCGCTTTCTCCCGCCAGAGGATGTGCTCCGGCAGAAGGCCCTCGCCCTCAAAGGCCTTGCGCAGGAGGTACTTGCCCTTGCCGTAGGTGTTCAGCTTGCGGGCCGGGTCGATGGACATCACATAGCGCACGAAGTCCAGATCGCCGAAGGGCACCCGGGCCTCCAGGCTGTTGGCGGCAAGGCAGCGGTCCGCCCGCAGCACGTCGTAGCAGAAAAGCTCCCGGATGCGCTTGGCCGCCTCCTTCTGGAACTCGGCGGCGCTGGGGGCAAAGTCGGTGTATTTGTAGCCGAACAGCTCGTCGGAAATTTCACCCGTCAAAAGCACCTTGATGTCGGTGCTTTCATGGATGGCCTTGCAGACGAGGTACATGCCCACGCTGGCGCGGATGGTGGTGATGTCCCAGGTGGCCAGCGCCTGCACCACCTGGGGCAGGGCCTCCAGCACCTGCTCTTTTGTCATGATGACCTCGGTGTGGTCCGCGCCGATGAAATCCGCCACGTCCCGGGCGTACTTCAAATCGATGGCGTCGCCCTCCATGCCGATGGCGAAAGTGCGGACGGGCTTTTGCAGCTTTTTGGCCGCGATGGCGCACACCAGGCTGGAATCCAGCCCGCCGGAGAGCAGAAAGCCCAGGGGAGCGTCGGCGTCCAGCCGTTTTTCCACCCCGGCCACCAGCTTCTCGCGAATGTTGCGGCACACCTCTTCCAGCGGCGCGTGGACGTAGCCTCGCACGGCGGCAATGTCCTCATACTGCACAAAACGGCCGTCCTTGTAATAGTGGCCGGGCGGGAAGGGGCGCACCGCATCCACCCAGCCCTCCAGTTCGGCGGCCTCGCTGGCAAAGGCGATGGTCCCGCCGCCCACGGGATAGCCGTAGAACAGCGGCCGGATGCCGATGGGGTCCCGGGCAGCGATGAGGCTGCCGCTGGCCCCGTCGTAGAGCACGCAGGCGAACTCCGCGTCCAGATGGGCGAACATCCGTACCGTACTCCCGCCACAGGGGCAGCAGCACCTCGCAGTCGGACTCGCTCTTGAAGGTGTAGCCGCGTTGTGCCAACTCTTCTTTCAGGCGGCGGAACCCGTACACCTCGCCGTTGTACACCACCCAGCTGCCCTCCTGCTCAAAGGGCTGCATCCCCTCGGGCGAAAGCCCCATGATGGCAAGGCGGGCAAAGCCCAGATACCCGAAGGGCGTCTCCACCACTTTATAGTCGTCCGGCCCGCGCCGCCGGCTGCGCAAAAGATACTCCTGCAAGCGATTGGGGCCGATGTCGTGGCCCGCGTAGCACAGGATGGTACACATTCCTTTCTCCCCCTCGTTCCAAAATTCGCGCCGCCCTCACAGATTGCTGTAACCCATCAGGGAGGCGTCCGCCGTCCGGGCCGCGCCCATGCCCTCGGCGATGGCCCACACCACCAGCGAGGGCCCGCGGCGAATATCACCCGCGGCAAACACCCGGGGCACGCTTGTGGCATAGCCTTCGCCTTCCGCGGCCACCACGCCGCGCCCGGTGAGCGCCGCGCCGAAGCCGGCGGGCAGATATTCCTCACAGCCCACAAAGCCCGCGGCGATGAGCACCAGCTCGGCAGGCAGCACCTCTTCGCTGCCCGCAATCGGCGCCATCACCGTGCGGCCGTTTTCGTCCGGGCGCGCCTCCAGCTTCTGCACCACCGCGCCGCACACCCGGCCGCGCTTGTCGGCCTTGAAGGCGGACACGGTGGTCTGATAGCGCCGGGGGTCGGCCCCGAACAGGGCGATGGCCTCCTGCTGGCCGTAGTCGGTCTTTCGCACCTTCGGCCACTGGGGCCAGGGATTGTCCGCCGTGCGCGCAAGGGGCAAGGAGTTCTTCGCATTGAATACCCACTTGGATCATGTAGGTGTTGCTGCAC
>OODG01001138.1_pt1 | contig 18605 bp, 20 predicted proteins | sample 1671621 | NCBI WGS metagenome assembly OODG01 (sample SAMN06348175, study PRJEB24527) | human gut metagenome | biome: human gut; feature: ankylosing spondylitis patient; material: feces | host: Homo sapiens | place: China | collected 2015-10 | reverse complement strand
GCCGTCCATAACCGCCGCGCCAACAACTTGCCCATGAGACCCCTCCGCTGGCTCTTGCCTAATGAGTTCGCTGTCCAATATGTTTGACAAACCTACAGGATATGAAAGGCGGCCCGGCCGGGAGAAAACTCCCTGCCGGGCCGCTTGGGTCAATTCACATAGTCCGCCGGGTCGATGACCTGGCCGTCCTTGGACACAGAGAAGTGCAGGTGCGGGCCCATGCTGCCCTCGGCGGAGGCGGTGCTCCCCACCAGGCCGATGACGTCACCGGCGGCCACCTGGTCCCCCTCCTGCACCGGCGGATCCTTCTGCAGACAGCTGTACTGGGTGGTATAGCCGCCGCCGTGCTGGATCACCACGGTGGTGCCCATCAGCTCGTCGTCCTTCACCGACAGCACCGTGCCGCCGGCGGCGGTGCGGACGGAGTCCCCCTCCGAGGCCTGGATGTCGATGCCGTTGTGGGTGCGCCAGTCCGCCATGGTCTCGTCATACATCAGCTCCGTGACGCTGAACACCGTTACCGTGGTGCCGTCCAGCGGGGACATGACCTGGGGCAGCAGGTCCTGGGGGTCGGAGATGGGCGTCTCCTCCGCCGGAGGGGCGGCGGGGACATTCTCCTCCGGCTGCACCGCCGGGGCCACCCAGGCGTTGTCCCGGTCATCGGGGACGTTGGAGGCGGGGTTGGATGCGGGCTCTGCCGGGGCCTGGGGCCGCAGCAGGGTGTAATAGCCGACAATACCGGCTGCCAGCAGGCAGAGGGCAAGGGCTATGTAGAAGCCCTTGCCGCCGAACACGGCCTTGACCTTTTTTCCGTCGAATCTGCTCATAGGTGCCTTTCCCGTCCGGCCTGGGGCCGGAGCCGCATATACCGGCCTGCGGCGGGCCGAAATCCTGGGGAACGTTTCTGCCCTCAGTATGGCCGGGCGGCGGCGGATTTATACGCAGGCCCTCAAAAAATGCAAAAAATCCGAAGGCGGACCGCCCTCGGATTTCTTTTGCTTTGGGGGAAATTACCGGGACTGTCCCCAGAAGGCCCGGAGGCAGTTGGCGGCGTCAGAATTTATGTCATATTTTTCTCTATTTTCTGACATTCTCTTTTCCAGAAGTATAGGATTTTTGTAAAAATTAGAAATCGGATTTGTGGGCGTAAATCCGCAGAGCCGTTGTGGCACAAGGGCTTTCAGAGATAAAAAGAGAACTCCAAGATTTTTCTTGGAGTTCTCAGCATGGTACGCCCGAGGGGACTCGAACCCCTACCCTTGCGGAATGGAACCTAAATCCATCGCGTATACCAATTTCGCCACGGGCGCATATACAGGCGAGCGGCGGCGCAAGCGTCCGCCGGCCGCCTGATTTTTTACTTCAAAAACGGAGCCGGGTCAAAGGTATAGACGTCGTCCTCTCCGCAATAGCCGCACACGCCCATACGCGGAGAATTTACGATTGGAAGCGCAGAATCGTGCGGATGGCTTTCCATGCAGTCTTCGCAGAAATACGGATACTGATCCTCCCATTCGCATTCACAGCAGATCCAATCGGCTTCCTTTCCGCATTTTCCGCACAGGAAGCGGATCGGCTCGTTTCTCCCGAGCAGACGAACAGATTTGCGCTGCTTCGGGCGCAGCAGTGTTCCCACTACCGTGATCGTCAGCTCCGTTGTAGAGCCGAAATCATACTCATAATGGAGCTTGCTCCCATCGCGCAGCATCCCGACCATGGTGTTTTTCGAGAGTTGCTCATAGTTCCCCACAAAAAACGCGCTTTCGTGCCCACAGCATTCCAGCCAGATATCCCGCAGGAACCGATCGAGCGTTTTTAGCGTGGCGCTCATCGGCATATCCAGATACAGCCAATACGCCTTTTCGTCTGTGCCCTCCACCTTCAGCAGCTTGCACGTCTGCGCATCGTCGGCAGCATCATTGTGCTTTTCCAGCAGATGCTTCTTAAACGCTGTTTTGGAAATTGTTCCCCCGCAAAGATAGCAGTTTCCTTTTGATGCCGCTTGCGCCATAAGAGCCTCCCTCCAAGTGCTTGTCAACGGCGGTACACAAATCCCGCGTCAACACACAACAAAAACCCCTCACTGAGGTGACATCACCGAAATCCATCGCGTATACCAATTTCGCCACGGGCGCATAACCAGGGGTATTATACCACATTTCCCACCCACCGGCAAGGGAAACCTTGCAAATCCCGGCGGGATGTGGCATGATAGGAGAAAACCATCAGAGGAGGATGCCCCATGGACACCGAGAAGCTGTATGACCGGGACGCATTTTTGAAGGAGTTCGACGCCGTCGTCACCGACTGCCGGCCCGGCAAGGGGGACACATATCTTGTGACCCTGGACCGCACGGCCTTTTACCCGGAGGGCGGCGGCCAACCGGCAGACCGCGGCGATCTGGGCGGCGCGGCGGTGCTGGACGTCCAGGAGCGGGACGGCCTGGTGCTCCACACCTGCGACCGGCCCCTGACCGTGGGGGCCTCCGTCCACGGTGCCATCGACTGGTCCCGCCGCTTTGACCATATGCAGCAGCACTCCGGCGAGCACATCGTCAGCGGTATGCTGTGCGCTGCCTTTTCCTGCGACAACGTGGGCTTTCACATGGGGGCGGACGTGGTCACCATCGACTATAACGCCCCCATGACCTGGGACCAGGTGCTGGAGGTGGAGGCCCGGGCCAACCGCTACATCTGGGAAAATCACCCCTTCCGGGCCTATTATCCCGCCCCGGAGGAGCTGGCCGCCATCCCCTACCGCAGCAAAAAAGCCCTGGAGGGGCCGGTGCGGATCACGGAGTTCCCCGGGGCCGACTGCTGCGCCTGCTGCGGCACCCATGTGGCCGCCAGCGGCCAGGTGGGACTGGTGAAGTTCCTGTCCTGCCAGAAGCTCCGGGAGGGCGTGCGGCTGGAGCTGCTGTGCGGCGGCCGGGCCATGGACTACCTGTCCCGGGCCTGGGACCAGAGCCGCCGGATCGGCCAGGCCCTGTCGGTGAAGCCGCTGGCAGCCTTCCCGGCGGTGCAGCGGCTGGAGGGGCAGCTGCGGGAGAGTCGGGAGCGCTGCGCCGCCCTGGAGGAGCAGTCGTTCCGGCAGCTGGCGGAGCGCTATCAGAACGCCGGGAACGTGCTGCTGGTGCAGCCGGACCTGGAGCCGGACAGCGTCCGGCGGCTGTGCGACGCCGTCAGCGGCACCTGCGGCGGCCGGTGTGCCGTTTTCTCCGGCAGCGACGGCAGCTATCGCTGGGCCGTGATCCACCCGGGGCAGGACCTGCGTCCCCTGATCCGGGACATGAACCAGGCCCTCCATAGCCGGGGCGGCGGCCGGGACGGCTTCGCCCAGGGCAGCGCCGCCTGCACCGCGGACGAAATTCAGGCGTTTTTCAGAGAACGGCCCTGAGTATAACAAAAACCGGCTCCGGCGCGATGCGCCGGAGCCGGTTTTTGGGTTCGTGTCAGAAGTTCACGGTGCCCTCCAGCACCCGCAGGTCATAGGGCTCAAAGGTGACGCGGCGGTATTTCTCCACGTCCATCTTCACGCCGGTCCAGTCGGAGTGGATCTCGCCGTTCTGCTTGATGAGAATGTCGTACAGAATGTCATAGGTCACGCCGTCGTCCCCGGTTTCCGCAATGGTGGAATAGGGCAGGGTCTTGTGATAGGTCATGTGCAGGCCCTTATACTCGAAGTGGAAGCCGTTGCGCATGCGGCAGCCGTCCAGCCCCCGATAGGTGAACAGCCGCTTCAGGTCCTGCAGAATGGGGTCATGGTCCTGGTCATACAGGTTCTTCGGCGTGGTCTCGGTATAGTCGTACCGGAACTGGATGGGGATGCCGTAGGGCAGGAACCGCTCCACATACTGGGGGAGCTTCTCCGCCGGGTACTTCTTATACAGCACGCAGTTGATGCGGGTGGGACAGGCGATCTGCCCCAGCACCTGGTCGGGGCTCTCCTCCACATATTTCACCAGGTGGCGGGAGATGTTCATGCAGGTGATCTTGTCCCGGTTGCGGCGGGTAAAGTCCAGCATCTCCTCCGCCGTGTAGAAGCCGGTCTGCACCGGGAAGGTGGTGTTGATATACACCTTGTGGGTGGTGGGGATGGCGTCCAGCATTTTCTGCAGGGCCTCCAGATTGGCCAGAGGCTCGCCGCCGGTGAACACAAAGTCGCACCGGGGGGTGATGGCGTCCATGGTGCGGATGCTGTCCAGAATGGCGTCCAGGCTGAAGCCGGTGCAGTCGGCGTATTCCTTTTTGTTGATGCAGAAGGGGCAGTGGTTGTTGCAGTCGTAGGGCACGAACACCGTGACGGTGGCCCCGCCCTCGCGGGTCTTATAGGGGTTGCTCATATATTGATCCAGTCCTCCCAGAAAATCTTCCCGAATATTTTATACCTTTTTCACCAAAAAAGCAAGGAATTTTTGACAAAATTCACATGATTTTTTCTAATGCGACCCGGTATGACCGCCTGCGAATGCATCCCCGGCACGGCGCAGCCGCAAGGGCTTGCGGCAAAGAAAAAAACAGGTCCGCCGCAGCGGACCTGTTTTTGAATGAGCAGGGACTTGCTTACTTGGCCATAGCCTTGCCGGCGTTGGCCATTTCCTGGAAGATACCGGTGTGCTTCTTGGCCACGATGGCGCGGATCACCAGCAGGGTGCCGATCATCAGAGCCACGGCGATGATCATGCAGACCACAACGTTCTGCACCAGACCGGCGATGATGAAGCTGACGAAGGACACGGCAGCCACGGTGACGCCGTAGGGGATCTGGGTGGACACATGGTTCAGATGGAAGCAGTGTGCACCGGCGGAAGCCATGATGGTGGTGTCGGAGATGGGGGACAGGTGGTCGCCGCACACGCCGCCGGCGCAGGAAGCGGCCAGACCGATGGACAGCAGGGTGGACTGATCATACCAGTCGAACACGGCGCAGACCAGGGGGACCATGATGCCGATGGTGCCCCAGGAGGTGCCGGTGGCGAAGCCAATGAAGCAGGCCACGATGAAGATGACGGCGGGCAGGAACTTGGCCAGGGAGCCGGTGTTGGCCATGACGCCGCGAACGAACTCGCCGACCTGCAGACCATCGTCACGGCACAGGCCGCACAGGGTCCAGGCGAAGCAGAGGATCAGGATGGGGGAGATCATCTGGATGAAGCCGTTGGGGATGGACTCCATGGACTTCTCAAACTTGATCAGGCCCCGCAGCCAGTAGTACACGAAGGTGAACACCAGGGCCACGATGGAGCCCAGGCACAGGCCGGGACCGGCAGAAGCGTCGGAGAAGGCCATGACGAAGTTCTGATAGTTGTCGCTCTCGGTGTCGAACACACCGCCGGTCCAGATCAGGCCGATGATGCACAGGGCGATCAGGACGATAACAGGCAGAAGCAGGTCCAGCACGGAGGAGTGCTTGGTGCCTTCCTCGTAGTCGTCGGCGCCTTCAAAGGGACGCTCGGGGGTGGTGAACAGGTCGTTCTTCACCTGGGCGTTGTACTCATGGGTCAGCATGGGGCCGTAGTCAATGTTCAGCACGGAGATGACAATGACCATGATCAGGGTCAGGATGCAGTAATAGTTCCAGGGGATCTGGCTCAGGAACATGCTGATGCGGGAGCCGGGGAAGCCATCGGGCACATAGGAGGCAACGGCGGCAGCCCAGGAGGACACGGGGGCCAGCATGCACACGGGGGCGGCGGTGGCGTCGATGATGTAGGCCAGCTTTGCCCGGGAGATCCTGTGGCTCTCGGTGACGGGACGCATGACGGCGCCCACGGTCAGGCAGTTGAAATAGTCGTCGATGAAGATCAGCACGCCCAGCAGCATGGTCAGCAGCTGCGCGCCGCGGCGGGTGGTGACGGCCTTGGAGGCCCAGCGACCGAAGGCGGCGGAGCCGCCGGCCTTGTTCATCAGGTCCACCATGATGCCCAGCATCACCAGGAAGATCAGGATGGAGATGTCGATGGCATTGATCATGCCCACGCCCTCGCCGGCGCCGACAAAATTCACCACCATCTGCCAGGGCTGGAAATTCGCCAGCAGCAGAGCGCCGGCCAGGCAGCCCAGGAACAGGGAAGAATACACTTCCTTACTGATCAGGGCCAGGGCAATGGCCACGATCGGGGGGAACAGGGCCCATCCGGTAGCGATGAAGCCGCTGCCATCGTTGGTGACCTTCGCGATGACCAGAGCGATCACAACGATCGCCAGCGCAATAAAATACGCTATTTTGGTACCTTTCTTTTCCATTAGGGTGATTTACCTCCTCAGATTTGGTTCTTTTATGTTACCGTTTTTGGGCCGGATTGTCAAGATTTCAGCAACGGGATTCTGAATGGGAATTTGAACAAATTATGAACTCGCAATTTGTTCGTTCCGTCAAATATTCCAACACTTCTCACTTTCTTTATGCCAAAAGCGCTGTTTTTTATAAGAACTATATAAAAAACGTGTTAATTTTTCAAAATTTCTTAACGCGTTCTTAGCGGTAAAAATCCCGTTTTTGCGAGGAGCGGCTCCCTTCTCTGGCCCGAAATATGAACTAAATTTCGTTTATATCCTCATTTCGGCAGTCACGCCGCGCCCAGAGGCGCGGTCCCGCCAAAAGCGCATAAGCATACAAAAAACGGGCAGGAAGCGCACAGCGCTCCCTGCCCGCAAGGGTCAGGCTTCAGAAGCTGAACACCACGCCCACCACGGCGGAGGCCAGGATGAACACGATGGGGTGCAGGCCCTTGGTGGGCTTGACCCACCGGGTCAGCACCAGGATCACCGCCGCCAGGGCCAGGGCCTTCCAGTTGACGATGGCCAGGCCCGCTGCCCCGGTGTTCAGCAAGGTGATGGCCACCACCGACAGGCCCGCCGCCGCCACCATAGCCGTGGACGCCGGGCGCAGACCGTAAAACGCCGCCTCCACATAGCGGTTGTGGCGGAAGGCCTTCAGAAAGGCCGCGATGATCAGAATCACGATGACGGACGGCGTCACCAAGCCCAGGGTGGAAATAATGGCCCCGGGAATGCCCCGGGTGACAAAGCCCACATAGGTGGCCATGTTCACGCCGATGGGGCCAGGGGTGGACTCGCTGACCGCCAGCATATCCGCCAGCTGGGGCCGGGTGAACCAGCCGGTGCGGTCCGCCATGTCATACAGAAACGGCAGGGTGGCCAGACCGCCGCCTACGGCGAACAGTCCGGTTTTGAAAAACTCATAAAACAGCTGCAAATAGATCATGACCGCTTCGCCCCCAGATTCTTAATGAGAAGTCCCGCCACGGCTGCCGCCAACACATAGATAATGGGCGAGAGCTTGGTGAACACCGACAGTGCCAGGATCACCAGGAAGATCACCAGGCCCCACACGTCCTTCACCGCGCCCTTCCACAGCTTCAGCACGGCGTTGAAAATCAGCACGCACACGCACACCCGGATCCCGGCAAAGGCGTGCTGCACCCAGGCCAGATGGGAAAACGCGTCGATGACCCCGGCCAGGGCCGCAATGATGATAAGAGACGGGAACACCACGCCCAGGGTGGCCGCGATGCCGCCGATGATGCCCCGGCGCTTCTGGCCGATAAACGTGGCGGTGTTCACGGCGATGACGCCGGGGGTACACTGGCCGATGGCAAAGTAATCGGTCAGCTCCTCATCGGTGGCCCAGCCCTTGTTCTCCACCACCTCCCGCTGCAGGATCGGCAGCATGGCATAGCCGCCGCCGAAGGTCATGACCCCCACCTTGGCGAAGGTCAGAAACAGAGAAAGCAACTCCTTCAACAAACACACCTCCCGAGATAAGCGAACAGCCGCCATTTTCCGGGGAAGACGGCTCCCGGCGATACTATACCCCTTTCCCCTGCGGCTGTCAATCGCCGGGGCATAAAACTTCATGCACTGTGCGGCGCACCGCGAAAACAGGCAAAATCTTCTGTGCATGAAGTTTTGTGCATCATTCCCGGTTGCCCCGAAGGGGCGAGGGAATGGCACATTCTATTTTTTGCTATGCTTTTGCATAGCAAAATTGCGTTATAAACGCTCTTACTTCCGCTTACGGCTCCCGGACGGTTTTCCCATAGTCGCACAGGTCCCGCAGGGTACAGCCGGCGCAGTCGGGCCGCCGGGCCACGCACACCGCCCGGCCATGGAGCACCATCCGGTGGCAGAAATTGCTGGACTCCTCCGGCGGGATGCAGGCCCGCAGCTGCTGCTCCACCTTCAGGGGGTCCTTGGACCCGTCCGTCAGCCCCAGCAGGCCGGTGATCCGGATGCAGTGGGTGTCGCAGACGTAGCCCGCCTGGCCGTACACGTCCCCCAGGATCAGGTTGGCGGTCTTGCGGCCCACGCCGGGCAGCCGCAGCAGGTCCTCCATATTGTCCGGCACCCGGCCGCCGAAATCCGACAGCAGCATCTGCGCCGAGGCCACGATATCCCGGGCCTTGGCCCGCCAGAAGCCGCAGGAGCGGACGTATTCCCCCACCTCCTCCGGGCTGGCGGCGGCAAAGGCCTCCAGGGTAGGAAACCGGGCAAACAGCGCCGGGGTCACCTGGTTCACCCGAGCGTCGGTGCACTGGGCCGCCAGGCGCACGGAAAACAGCAGCTCATAGTCCTTTCCATAGTCCAGGGAACACGCCGCGTCGGGATACAGCTCCTTCAGCCGCCGGATGATGGCGGCCACCTCCTGGGGAGATTTCATAACAGATCACCTCGCCCCCTATTGTACCAGACTGCCGGGAAAAATGCAAATCGGGGGGTGCAAAGGACGGCGGGATGTGGTATAATAGCTGTGATTTTCCCGGAAGGAGGTGCCGCTATGCGGCCATTGGCAGACGAAATACGGCCCCAGACCCTGGATCAGGTGGCGGGACAGAAGCACCTGCTGGGCCCCGGCGCCCTGCTGCGCCGCCTCATCGAGGGCGGGACCTCCGCCAACATGATCTTCTACGGACCCTCCGGCACCGGCAAGACCACCATCGCCTCCATCATCGCCAAGCGCACGGAGAAGGCCCTGTATCACCTGAACGCCACCACGGCGTCCCTGCAGGACGTGAAGGCCATCATCGCCGATGTGGACACCATGCTGGCCCCCAACGGGGTGCTGCTGTACCTGGACGAGATCCAGTATTTCAACAAGAAGCAGCAGCAGAGCCTGCTGGAGTTCATGGAAAACGGTAAGATCACCCTCATCGCCTCCACCACGGAGAATCCCTATTTCTATGTGTACAACGCCCTGCTGTCCCGCAGCACAGTGTTCGAGTTCAAGGCCCTGACGGCGGAGGAGACTCTGCCCGCCGTGCTGCGGGCCCTGGACATTGTCCGCAGCCGCAGTCCCCTGCCCCTGACCTGGGAGGAGGAGGTGCCGGGGCTTATCGCCGCCGGGTGCGGCGGCGACGTGCGCAAGGCCGTCAACGCCGTGGAGCTGCTGGACCGGGCCGCCCGGCCGGTGGACGGAGGTCTGCGCATCACGGCGGCGGACGCCGCCCAGGCCTCCCAGCGCAGCGCCATGCGCTATGACCGGGAGGGGGACGAGCATTACGACCTGCTGTCCGCCTTGCAGAAGTCCATCCGGGGCTCCGACCCGGACGCGGCGGTGTATTACCTGGGGCGGCTGCTGGAGGCCGGGGACCTGCTGTCCCCCTGCCGGCGGCTGCTGGTCATCGCCGCCGAGGATGTGGGGCTGGCCTATCCCCAGGCCATGGCCGTTACCAAGGCCTGCGTGGACGCCGCCCGGGAGCTGGGCCTGCCGGAGGCCAGACTGCCTCTGGCGGAGGCGGCCATTCTGCTGGCCACGGCTCCCAAGTCCAACTCCGCCCACAACGCCATCATCGCCGCCATGGACGACATCCGCCGGGGCAGGGTGGGCCAGGTGCCCCGGCACCTGCAGAACGTCCACGCCGACAGCACCGGCAGCGGCATGGCCCCGGCCTATCGCTATCCCCACGACTACCCCCACCACTATGTGGCCCAGCGGTATCTGCCGGAGGCCCTGGGGGACGTGACCTATTACCAATACGGCGACAACAAGACCGAACAGGCCGCCCGGCGGTACTGGGAGGACATCAAGAAATCGTGAACCGGAAAGGCGGGCAGCCAATGGACCTGAAGCTCCATGATATCGTTGAACTGAAAAAGGACCACCCCTGCGGCAGCCGCCGGTGGGAGGTGCTGCGGGTGGGGATGGACATCCGCCTGCGGTGCACCGGCTGCGGCCACGAGGTGCTGGCCCCCCGGCGCAAGGTGGAAAAAAGCATCAAGCGTGTGATTCCAAAGGAGGAAACCCCATGAAAAAGCAAAACTGGACCCGGTATGTGGCCATGGGCGTGGCCCTTTTGATGGCCATTGTCATGATCCTGGGCCTGATCCTGCCGTATGTCGGCCTGTAAGGGGGCTGCGGCATGAAGCACTGCATTCTGGCCCGGTTCCGGGCTGACGCCGGGGACTGGCGGGCATATCTGCCGGAGATCCGGGAGATTTTCTCCGCAGCCGGGGACATTCCCGGCGTCCGGGGCGCGGAGGTATTCCATAACTGCGTGGACCGGGAGAACCGGTACCATGTGCTGATCCGGCTGGACATGGACCCGGCGGCCCTGGCGGCCTATGATGTGTCCCCCATGCACCACCGGTGGAAGGACCGCTTCGGCCCCCTGCTGGAAAAGAAGGCCATTTTCGATTTTGAGGAATAAACGCACCAGTGAAAAACTCAGGGACCCCGCCAAATGGCGGGGTCCCTGAGTTTATTAAAAAAGGGCAAAGCCCTTTTTGGACAAAAGGCTTGCAGTCTGCCGCGCGCATAATTTGTTCGCCAGGGGCGAACAAATTCCACACTTGCAAACTGAGAAGAATTTTCGCCCAGGTACACGCCCCGGGCGAAAATGATCTCACTTGATTTGCCGCCTGCGGGCGGCAAACTCTGCGAGGCTTCTATAGCCTGTCAGTCTTTCTTGGGGTGATAGGTGGGCACCATGTCCGCCACGCAGCGGCGGATGTCCGGGCTGTTGTGCCGGCAGGCCCGCTCCAGAGCCTCCAGCTGGCGGCAGAAGGCCTCGTCGTCCATGTCGATGGGGCGTCCCACATGGATGAGCCGGTTGGCGGTATCCTGCAGGCCCTCCTCGTCCATCAGCAGCTCCTCATACAGCTTCTCCCCCGGCCGCAGACCGGTGTAGATAATGGGGATGTCCACGTCCGGCTCGAAGCCGGACAAGCGGATCAGCTGCCGGGCCATGTCGTCGATCTTCACCGGCTGGCCCATATCCAGCACGAAAATCTCCCCGCCCTTGGCATAGTATCCCGCCTGCAGCACCAGGGACACCGCCTCGGGGATGGTCATGAAGAACCGGGTGATCTCCGGATGGGTCACGGTCACCGGCCCGCCGCAGGCGATCTGCCGCTCAAACAGCGGCACCACGCTGCCGTTGCTGCCCAGGACGTTGCCGAACCGCACCGCCACGAACTCCGTGTCGCTGCGCCGGTCCATCATCTGCACCACCATCTCACACAGGCGCTTGGAGGCCCCCATGATGTTGGTGGGGTTCACGGCCTTGTCCGTGGAGATCAGCACGAAGCGCTTCACCCCGTGGGCCGCGGCGGACTGGGCCATGTTGTATGTACCGAATACGTTGTTCTTGATGGCCTCGTTGGGGCTGTCCTCCATCAGCGGCACATGCTTGTGGGCCGCCGCGTGGAAGATCAGGTCCGGCTGATAGGTGTCCAGCAGATCGTCCACCCGTCCCCGGTCCCGGACGGAACCGATGCACACGTCCAGCGTCAGCTCCGGGTGCTCCCGGCGCAGTTCCATCTGGATGTCGTAGGCGTTGTTTTCGTAGATGTCGAAGATCACCAGCCGCCGGGGCTTGTGCCGGGCGATCTGGCGGCACAGCTCGCTGCCGATGGACCCGCCGCCGCCGGTGATCAGCACCGTTTTGTCGTTGATATAGCCGCAGATCTCCCCCAGGTTCACCCGGATGGGGTCCCGGCCCAGCAGGTCCTGCAGCTCCACCCGGCGGAGCTTGCTGATGGTGACCTCGCCCTTGACCAACTGATAGATGCCCGGCACCACCTGGATCTGGCACCCGGTTTTGCTGCATATGTTCAGAATTTCCTGCCGCCCGGCCCCCTGCAGGGACGGGATGGCGAAGATGATCTTGCGGATGTCGTACCGTTTCACGGCCTGGGGAATGTCCCGGCGGCCGCCCACAATGCGCACGCCCTCCAGAATCCGGCCGCGCTTGGCGGGGTTGTCGTCGATGAGACAGGCCACCCGGCTGTTGAGATGACTGCTGACGGCGTATTCCCGGATCAGCTGCCGCCCGGCCTGGCCCGCGCCGATGATCATCACGTTTTCGGTGCCCTTCTGGCTGCCGGGCACCCGGTTGCGCAGATACCGCACGCCCCGATAGAAAAACCGGATACCGGCGGTGATAAAGAAGCTGCACAGCAGGCCCCACACATAGTACGACCGGGGCATCACAATGTGGAACAGCTTCACGCACCCGAAGCTCAGCCCGCCCAGGATGACATAGGCCAGGATGATCCGCATCAGCGCGTCCACGCTGACAAACCGCCAGATGCTGTTATAGAGGTTGCATAACCAGAACACCGCCAGGCAGATCAGTACCCACCACCAGATGGTGCTCAGATATCCCTGCAGAAACTCCGGCGGAATATCCATGAAGTGGAGGTCGAACCGGGCCCACAGGGCCAGCAGATACGACCCCAGAATCCCCAGAATATCCGCCAGCATGATGATAAGCACCCGCGACAGCCATTTGCGGTCCATTTTTCCGATGTACAAGCCCACGCCGGCGCCCCCTCCCAAAGGCGGAATCCGTTCTTCTCCGCCCTTACTTTCTTACGTGCTAATATAGCATAAAAACCCGAAAAAATCAAGTCGAAAAAACGCTGTTTCGATAACGATAATCTTTGGTAACGTTTTCGGTATTTCGTTCGGCTTATGGCTGGCAGTTTTCGATTTTATGTCATGACAGATGCCTTGTTGCCGTAAAAATGCCAAAAAACGGGCGGACATGTCGTCCGCCCGATGAAACCAGTGTGAACGCGGCCCGCCGCCGGTCAACGCGCCCTACTTGGCTCTCCCTCTGGGAGAGCTGTCACCGAAGGTGACTGAGAGGGCCTGCAAGGGCTTCCGATTTTTCCTCTCAGTCGGCTGCGCCGACAGCTCCCCCAAAGGGGGAGCCAAGGGTCAACGGGGGAACGGCGTTTCCGCCGTTCCCCGCCTGAATCTTATCCTCCCTGCAGCAGACTTCCAACCTCCAGCACCACCACGGCCACGGCCTCCCGGGCCCAATAGCCCGGACCCAGGGGCCACCAGCTGGCGCAGCCCAGGGACTCCGCCTCCAGGCCGCAGCGTCTGGCCCATACCGAGGCCCGCAGCTGGTGAAAATTATCCGATGCGATGGCCACCCGGGAGTTAAGCCCCTGCTGCCGGATGATCTCCGCCGTGAAGCGCAGATTCTCCTCCGTGGACCGGGACCGGTCCTCCAGCAGGATGCGGTCCGGGTCAATGCCACGGGCCGCCAGGGTGTTGCGGATGCAGGCCGCCTCGGAGATGGGCTCGTTGTCGTTCTGCCCGCCGGAGGCCACGCACCGGCTTTCCGGATGGGCGGTCAGATAGTCATACGCCGCGTCGATGCGGTCCCGGAGCATCACCGTGGGCTCGCCGTTGGCGGACACCTGGCACCCCAGCACCACCACGGTGCAGTCCTCCGGCCCGGGCCGGTTCCCGGCCTGGACGGCCATCATCACCAGCACCGCCGCCAGCAGGGCCAGTCCCGCCCCCAGCAAGGCCCCGCCGGTGCGCCGCAGCCACCGGGGAAGCCGCCGGAACCACCGGGGCCGCAGGAGCATAGCCGCCGCCAGGGCCAGCAGCGCCGCCGGATACACCATGCCGATGTGCAGGATGCCCATGACCAGCGGGGCCATGAAATACGCCGCCAGAGCCAGGCACACAGCCGCCCCGGCGTAACGGATCGCCTTCATGTCAGTTCTCCGCGATGTGGTTGGCGATGCGCTGCATGATCAGGTCCAGGGCCACCAGGTTGTGGCCCCCCTCCAGCACCACGATGTCGGCATACTTCCGGGTAGGCTCCACGAACTGCTCGTGCATGGGCTTCACCGTGGTCAGATACTGGGTCACCACCGACTGCATGGAGCGCCCCCGCTCCTCCACGTCCCACAGGGCCCGGCGGAGGATGCGCACATCGGCGTCGGTCTCCACGAAGATCTTGATATCCAGCAGGTCCCGCAGCTCCTTGTTCTGGAAGATCAGGATGCCCTCCACGATGATCACCTTGGCGGGCCTGATCTCCACGGTCTGGTCGGTGCGGTTGTGCAGCGCGTAGTCATACACGGGGCAGTAGATGGTCTGGCCCGCCTTCAGCTTTTTCAGGTCCTGGATCATCAGGTCCGTGTCGAAGGCGTCCGGGTGGTCGTAATTCTGCTTGCAGCGCTCCTCGAAGGAGCAGTCCTGCCGCTTATAGTAGTTGTCGTGGTGCACCACGGCGATATCGTCGCCGAACCGGGACACCAGGTGCTCCGTGAGGGTGGTTTTGCCGCTGCCGGTGCCCCCGGCGATGCCGATGAAGATGGTGTTCATATCTCTGCCTCCCGCATAAGCGTATATTCTGCATACATTATAAAAAACTTCCCGGCATATTGCAAGGGAACTTGTAAAAAAAGCATGAACTTCCAAGGATTTCAGTTGACGCGGCCCGGGAAAATGAGTATGATAGTAGGGTATAATTTTTGTCCACTTTCGGTGTTTTCCAACGGAGGATATAGATCATGAAGCTCATCAAGTGTCCCAAATGCGGAGAAATGTACTCCGACAGCTATAGAACCTGCCCCTTCTGCCAGGAGGACGAGGCCCTGAAGGGCCGGGCCGCCGCGCCCCGCCGCAAGGTCACCCGCCGCCGCAGGGCTCCCAGCATTCTGGGCCCGGCCATGGTGCTGGTGGTGGTGCTGGCCGCGGTGCTGGTGGGCGTGCTGCTGTTCGGCGGCAAGGGCAATGCCGAAAAGCCCGATGATCCCGCCGTGGTGGAGCCGGATCCCGCTCCCACAACGCCCCTGACCCTGGACCAGACCACCCTGAACCTGAACCAGGCGGAAACCGCCACCCTCACCGTCACCGGCGCAGAGGACGTCCTCTGGACCAGCAGCGACACCAACGTGGCCACCGTGGACGACACCGGCCTGGTCACCGCCGGAATCCCCGGCACCGCCACCATCACCGTCACCACCGCCGACGGCTCCCAGTCCGCCGCCTGCACCGTCAACGTGGCCACTCCCCTGCCGGAGCCGCCCGAGGAGAAGCTGGGCCTGCGCTCTATCTATCAGAACAAGGGCGAGACCATCAACGAGTTCTCCGCCAGGGTCGGCTCCACCGTCCAGATGCGCGTGGACGGCACGGAGCAGACCGTCACCTGGACCATTGAGGACACCAAGATCGCCACTGTGGACGCCAACGGCCTGGTCACAGCCGTTGCCAAGGGCAAGACCATCCTGAAGGCTACCGTAGGCGACCAGAGCGTCAGCTGCTTTGTCATCGTCAACTGAATCACCGCCTCTCCCCCGCCCCGCAGACTACTTCTGCGGGGCGGTTTTCTTGTCCCCCCAAAGCCCCGTAGAGCTTGCCGCCAGCGGGCGGCAAATACCCTTTTGGAACAAGCTGAAGCGCCCCATGCGGCAAAGCCGCATGGGGCGCTTGTGACAGCTACGGGGATAATTACTCAGCCTTCTCGGCGGCAGCCTTTTCAGCAGCAGCCTTGGCGGCAGCAGCCTTCTTCTCGGCGGCAGCCTTCTGCGCGGCCTTGAACTTCTCCTTCTCCTCGGGAGTGGGGATGGGCTCAATGGCGTTGCGGGGGCAGGCCTTGGCGCACATGGTGCAGCCCTTGCACTTGGCATAGTCGATGACGGCCACGTTGTTGACCACGTGGATGGCGTCGAACTTACAGGTGCGCTGGCACAGGCCGCAGCCGATGCAGGAGTTGGCGCAGACCTTGGTGACGGCGGGGCCCTTGTCCTTGTTGGAGCAGTTGACGAACACCTTCTTGGAGTAGGGGACCTCCACGATCAGCTTCCGGGGGCATGCCTCGCGGCAGGCGCCGCAGTTGGTGCACTTTTCCTTGTCCACCACGGCCGCGCCGTTCTCGCCCACATGGATGGCGTCGAACTTACAGGCGGCCACGCAGGAGCCGAAGCCCAGGCAGCCGTACTTGCAGGCCAGGGCGTCGCCGGCCAGGACCTTAGTGGCGGCCAGACAGTCGTTGACGCCGCGATACTCGAAGTTCTTCACCGCATTGACGCCGCCGTTGCACAGCACGTGAGCCACCATCTTTTCGCCGGTGGGAGCCTCCATGCCCATGATGGCAGCGATCTTGGCAGCGCCCTCGGCCCCGGCAGGGGCGCAGGCGTTGATGGGAGCCTTACCGGCCAGGATGGCCTCAGCGCAGCCGCCGCAGCCGGGATAACCGCAGCCGCCGCAGTTGGCGCCGGCCAGACAGGCCTGAATCTCGGGCAGGCGGGGATCCACCTCCACCTCAAAGACCTTGGCGGCCACCGCCAGGATCAGGCCGAACACAATGGCAAGGGCGCCAAGGACCACAACGGCCCAAATGACAGTAGTAAAATCCATAATTTTTCCTCCTTACCAGACCTTCAGGCCGCTGAAGCCCATGAAGGCCAGAGCCATCAGGCCGGCGGTGACCAGCGCGATGGGGAAGCCCTCAAAGGACTTGGGGATGTCGCTGGAGACCTCCAGCTGCTCGCGGACGGCGGCAAACAGGAAGATGGCCAGCAGGAAGCCCAGACCGCCGGTGATGCCGTAAACCACGGAGCTGATGAAATTGTAGTCGTTCTGCACGTTCAGCAGGGCCACGCCCAGCACGGCGCAGTTGGTGGTGATCAGGGGCAGGTACACGCCCAGGGCGGTGTACAGGGTGGGGATGTTCTTCTTCAGGAACATTTCCACAAACTGCACCAGACCGGCGATGACCAGGATGAAGGCCACGGTCTGCATGAACTCCAGGTGCAGCGGCACCAGAATCAGGTTCACCAGATAGCAGAAAGCGGAGGCCAGACCCATAACGAAGGTCACGGCGGCGCCCATGCCCACTGCGGTGTCGATCTTCTTGGACACGCCCAGGAAGGGGCAGATGCCCAGGAACTGGGAGAAAATAAAGTTATTGGTCAGAATAGCGCCAAGGGAGATGGCGAGCAGAGTCGTAACAGACATAGCTTACTTGGCCTCCTTTTTCTTTTCGCTCTTGGCCAGGGCCCACTGCATCGCAGCGATGAGAGCGCCCAGGGTCAGGAAGCCGCCCACCGGCAGGGTCAGTAGCTTGATGCCGAATTCCTCAGGGAAGATGACGATGCCGGGCGCGCTGCCCAGTCCGCCGCCGCCCAGCAGGCCGCCGCCGAACTTGCCGGAGCCCAGCAGCTCACGGACCACGCACATGACGATCAGGACCAGCGTATAGCCGACGCCCTGGCAGATGCCGTCCACGGCGGAAGCGCCGATGCCGTTCTTGGAGGCGAAGCCCTCGGCACGGCCCAGGATGATGCAGTTCACCACGATCAGGGGGATGAACACGCCCAGGGAGTTGGACAGGGCGGGAACGAAGGCCTTCAGCAGCAGGTCCACGCAGGTAACGAAGCCGGCGATGACCACGATGAAGCAGGCGATACGGACCTCATTGGGGATGATCTTGCGCAGCAGCGCGATGAAGATGTTGGAAAGGGTCAGGATGATCAGAACGGACACGCCCATGCCCAGGCCGTTGAAGAACGACGTGGTGATGGCCATGGTGGAGCACATACCCAGCAGCTGCACCAGCACGGGGTTCTGGGTGATCAGGCCCTCCTTGAATTGCTTGCCAAAGTTCATATTGCAGCTCCTCCTTTCTTAGCCCAGAGCTTCCACGGCAGCCAGGGCGGCGTTGGCGCCCATGGTGATGCCCTTGGTGGAAACGGTGGCGCCGGAGATGGCGGTGATGTTGCTGCCCACCGCCAGGGTGCCGGCGCCGGACATGCCGATGAACTGATCCAGCACGGGGGTACCGGCGGCATTGGGCTTGTTCTCGACCACCTTGGTGCCGATGCCGGAGGTCTCGGAGTGGCTGACCACGGAGATGCCGGTGATGGCGCCGTTGGCGTCGATGCCCACCATCATGGTGATGGTGCCCTGGGAGCCGGAAGCGGCAACCTTGGCCACATAGCCGGCCTCTGCGCCGCCGTTGGTGACGCCGTACAGCTCGCTGACGGTGCCGCCCTGTGCCTTGGCGGCATCAATAGCGGCCTGGGGAATTTCCAGGGCGTCGGTGAACTCGCTGCCCTCGGGGACAACGGCGCTCATGGCCACCCGGGTCTTTTCCGCTTCGATGGCGGCGATCTTGTCCTTGGTGACGCCGTTGACCAGGCCCAGCAGCAAGGCCACCACCAGGGAGATAACAGTCAGGGTGCCGGCGACCTTCAGAATAAACTTACCGGAGATCTTCATTTTGCAGCCGCCTCCTTCTTTTCTTTCTTGGGAGCACCGTAAATGCTGGGCCGGATGTACTTATCCAGCAGCCAGGTGGTGCAGTTCATGATCAGGATGGAATAGC
>OODG01001120.1_pt1 | contig 18816 bp, 18 predicted proteins | sample 1671621 | NCBI WGS metagenome assembly OODG01 (sample SAMN06348175, study PRJEB24527) | human gut metagenome | biome: human gut; feature: ankylosing spondylitis patient; material: feces | host: Homo sapiens | place: China | collected 2015-10 | reverse complement strand
TGGTCTCGTGTTTCATTTTCTTAGTCTCCTCCAACAGCTCACCGGAACGGCGGCGCACTTCGGCCCGGCGCACCTCGCCTGCGTTGTGCAGCACAATATCCCGGATACCACGGATACTATCTAGAAAAAAGGCGTTGAAATCGGAAAAAGCAGCGCGGTAACGTACCCCGGCGGGTTTGAGTCGGCCCGATGAGATCACTGGCGCCAGGATGCCGATGACCAGATATCCGATTACGGCGGTCAACGCCAGCCAAGGTCCAGCCACCCACCACACAAAGGCTGCCACACCACTGGATACCAACACCGCAATGCAGATCGGAGAGATTGTATGGGCGTAAAACACCTCCAGCGTCTCGATGTCGGCAGTGATCATAGCAATAATAGCGCCCTTCTGTCTGCTCTCCAGCTTAGCGGGGCACAGCTGCCGCAGAGCGCCGAAAATTTTGTCCCGCAGGACAGCCAGCAGTCTGAACGCAATATAGTGGTTTGTGTACTGTTCTCCATAGCGCAGCAGCCCCCTCGCCACACCACAGCTCACAGCCAGCACCGCCAATGCGGAATAGGTGAGCGAAATTGGTTCACCCAGCACCTTGGCAATGCCTGCGGCGCCGAACAAGGTCACCCCCATGGCACACAAAAATCCGACCGTCCCGTTGAGTACCGCCAATACCATCACGGCGCTGAGCCTACCCAGCAGCAATATCAGCCGCGCCATAATACTGACACCGCTCCGGCGTGTGGTTGTTTTTACGCTCATCATCCAATCACCTCCCGATATCCCTCTTCTAGTTGCTTCTGTGCCGCATAAATGCCCGCATATCCGCCGCCCATGTGCATCAATTCAGAATGGGTACCCTGTTCCGTCACCCGGCCCGCCTCAAGATAGTAGATACGATCTGCCAGCTCCACATTGGCCAGCCGATGAGAGATAACAATGACCGACTTATACCGGGCTAAAGCACGGATTTCCTGCATGATGACGGCTTCGCTCTCTACATCAATATTGCTGGTGGCCTCGTCAAAAATATAGATGTCCTTGTCCGCCACCAGATTAACAGCCAATGCCAGGCGCTGGCGCTGGCCTCCGGAAAGATTGCTCGCTTCTTCTGTGATGATCTTGTCCAGTCCGCCGTGGGTACGCACAAAGTCTCCCAGATTCATCCTGTCCAGGGCCTGGTAGATCTGATACTCTGTGGCGTCCGGCCGCGCCAGAAGAAAATTCTGCCGTACCGATGCGTTGAACAGGTAAGTGTTGTAGCTCACGACGGCAATACGAGCATAGTAAGCATCCCGTGCAAGCTGCTCCAACGGCGTTCCACCCAGTGTCACCTGCCCAGTGTCCGGGCGCAGCGCACCAGTGAGTAGCCCCACCACCGTGGATTTCCCGCAACCGGACGGCCCCACGATGGCGGTCATGCCTGCAGTCAGGAAGCTCATCTCGGCATCATGCAAAACTTCCCGCTTACCATCATAGGAAAAGCTGACTCCCTCCAAGCGCAGTTCTCCGCCATCCGGGATCTTTTGGCCCCAGACGGGATCCGGCTGCTCCAGTAGCGAGAGGATCTTGTTGCCGGAGCTGACGCCATTCATCGCTACATGAAAAGCAGCTCCGAATGCCCGCAGTGGCAGGAAAAATTCTACTGCCACTAGCATGAGAAAAAGCGCTGCAAAGGGGGAAAGCCCCCGGTGCACCACGCCCTGCAGCGCCAGCGCAATGCCTGCTCCCGCTCCGCCGTAAGCTACCAGGTCCATAATGGTAGTGCTGGCCAGCTGCATAACTAGCACCTTCATGGTGATCTTGCGAAAGGACTCCCCCGCCGCATTCATCCGCTGGTGCTGTCTGGCATCGGCCCGGAAAAGCTTCAGCTCCCGCAGCCCCTGCACACTGTCCAGGAAGGCGTCTCCCATAGAGATGTACTGCCCCCAGTATTTGGCAAAGATTCGTTTGGCATAGCGGGACACCGCCACAATGGAAAGAGGAATCAAAGGCACACAGACCAAAAGCGCCGCCGCTACCCGCCAGTCAATCCAAACCGTTACGGAAAACAGCACCAGCGGAGCCAGCATGGCATAAAAAAACTGCGGCAGATAGTTGGAGTAGTAGAGATCCAGCTGTTCCACTCCCTCCAGTGCTACCTGGGTCATACCGGCCATGCTCATCCCGTCGGCAGAACGCACCCCCAACCGCACGATTTTGTCGTAGACCTTTTCCCGCAGGTCCTGTTTGGCTTTCCTTCCCAGCAGATCCTTCAGATCACCTGCCTTGCGTGCAGCCAGATACCGCACAGCCATGGCGGCAAAGGCCGCTGCAGCGAGGATAAAAAACGAACCTGTCTCGGGAAAATTCTTCTGTGCCGCAAGGTAGATCGCCCGGCACAAGCAAGCTGTGACGGTGAGACTGGCTGCCAGGCCGGTAAGCTGCAGGGCCACACAGTAACCGATATACCTGCGGTTTTCTCCCAGCAGCCGGAACAACCGTTTATCAATCATTGGATTCGCTCCTCTCAATTTTGTTAGTTGTTACTAACCTTATTCCCTAAAAATGCGGCTCTATTAGCCGCCATTCAAATGATGCATCATTAATGATACTGTTCTAATTTTTACCCGGCATCCTTTACGGAAAAATAGGTACCAAGATCTGAAATCCCATCTGCTTCGCATAAGCTCTCAGCATTAGCCGGACAACAGCTTACTCTTCTCTCTCCTCTGTCATCATATGTCCGCCCGGTGCTGCTCAAACTATATCGATAGCCATTGCTTTGCTGTAGTGTTGCAAAATTCCTTACCTCTCTAGCAGGGTGTTTCTAGTACCTGTACCCTCCAACGTACTAAAAATCTACACCAGGCTGTTTGCACGTTGCTCCGAAATAGAAAGCCATCGCCTCTTTTCTCCACCGACATCGTAGCCGTCTAGGTAAAGTCCTTGGAATCGCTACAAGCAGGACCTGCACATAGGAGAATGACAAAGACTTCCTCCAGAATGTTCTCCTCACTTCTATTTTCTCCCCAACAGGCAGCCTCCAAATTATATATTCCGGGTTTGATTATAGTTAGATATTTCTAACTAGTCAACCTATTTTTCCTGTTTCCAAGAAAAATTTTATTAGGCACAGCTGAAATAAAGAGGCAGAAATACACTAAAGACTTCCACCTTTCGACTTCAGACGTAAACAAAGTATCATGATTAGACAATCTCGGCTCCAGTCTCAGAACCGGGATTGTTATTTTCGTATGGGGTATGGGCTTTAGAAGATAGCTAACTAGTTATATCATAGAGATTTCTACTTCTTAAAGAACAGTAGATTACAAGTTTTATAGAACGGCAATAAAATAGGACGTATGAGATAAACGAAAAACTATGTGGTGTCAGGAGAAACCCTACCGTAGTTCTGTTACTGTTACTCGTTTTGGGAATTCATTTCAGGAAGTTCAAATATTGAGAAATCCTTATGAATTTAGCTTTTAGGAAACTATCCTGCAGGATATTTATTTATGGGCATTGATCGTCTAAGCGCTGCAATGGTTACAAATGATATGATTTTCCCGGATTATCCAAGAACCCGCTTTGCTTATCGGCTATAAAGCTTTGACCCTAATCCAAGTCCTCTGAGCCACAATAAGTCCATTTTTACAGGTATCTCTCTTTCACGTTCCATACTGTCTGTCTTTGGTATATAGACAATACCGTCAAACTCAGCTAATAGTATGATTCCTAACGGCCTTAACCTCCGTTCAGCATACAGGCGCAGCCTCCCCTTGGCGGAGGCTGCGCCTGTATGCTTTCCTTTTTGTTCCCCTATTTTACTCTCTGGTCGACCGGCCCAGCCGCTCTCCCCCTTTACCACAAGCTGATCTGGCTCTCTGCCGATGTACATACCAGCTCTGGGGGCACCACAGCCAGGATTTCCGCCGCGGCATCGGTGTCGGCAAGCCATCTGCGCCTCTGCTCCCCCGTCAGGATCAGCGGCATCCGGTCATGGATGGGCTGCATGGATGGGTTGGGGGCCGTGGTCAGAACACAGTAGCAGTCCTCATTGTCCCGCCGGTCATACAGCCCCGCCATATAGAGGACGCCCTGACCCGGGAGGGTAAAGAGATACTTTCGCTTGTTGGCATCCCATTCGTAGAATCCAGTGGACGGGATCAGACAGCGTCGGCTGCGGACGCTCTCCCGGAACATCGGTTTTGCCGCTGCCGTCTCTGCCCGGGCATTGATGACCAGCGTACCGGGGGTCTGATACCCCCACTTCATCAGCCTCGGGGCCAGCTCCCCACCATCGGACAAGATAACAGGGGCCACGTTGGCTGGCCGGACATCGCCCGGAGTCCAGGCCCCCTTCCCGTACTTTTTCTGGATGGCCTGGGCAATCCGCCGAATCTCCTCACACTGCTCCGCTGTAAACTGATACCTTCCGCACATCCTTTTGTGTCCTCCCCGCAGCAAGTTGTACGCGCTGTTATAAATGTAGTATACCATAGATCGCGGCGTTGAGACAGCCCGTCCGCAGTCCTTCCATAAACCTCCTATTGCACATATAGAACTTTTGTTCTATTATGAGGGTGACGGGAGGTGAGGAACATGACACGACATATCCTGCATTGCGACATAAACTCCTTTTACGCCAGTGTGGAGATGCAGCGTCACCCGGAGCTGCGAAGCAAGCCTCTGGCCGTCTGCGGCAGCCAGGAGGAGCGCCATGGCATCGTCCTCACCGCCAACTATATTGCGAAACCCCGCGGCGTGAAAACCGGCATGGCCATCTGGCAGGCCAAGCAGTGCTGCCCGGAGCTTGTCACTCTCCCGCCGGACATGGATGAGTATATCCGCTTCAGCCGCATGGCCCGAGAGATCTATGAGGATTACACGGATCAGATCGAACCCTTCGGCCTGGATGAGAGCTGGCTGGATGTGACGGGCAGCGTGGGGCTGTTTGGGGATCCTATGACCATCGCCCGGGAGATCAGCGACCGGATCAAGTTTGAGCTGGGCATCACCGCCAGCATTGGGGTGTCCGACAACAAGATCACCGCCAAGCTGGGCAGCGACTACAAAAAACCGGACGCCATCACCCGCATCGGGCGCGACAACTACAAGGAGATTGTCTACCCTTTGCCGGTGGAGGACCTCCTCTATGTAGGCCCCGCCACCAGCAAAAAGCTGCGCTCAGTGGGGATCAGTACCATTGGCCGTCTGGCCCAGAGCCCGCCTGACTTCCTCCAGCGGAGGTTGGGGAAGATGGGCTTGATCCTCCACACTTTTGCCAACGGTTGGGATGCATCTCCCGTCCAAAAGTCCGATCATGTTCCCAACATCAAGTCCGTGGGCAACAGCGCCACCACACCCCGGGATCTGGTCAGCGAGGAGGATGTCCTCCTGATGCTCTACCTGCTGGCGGAGAGTGTCTGTGCCCGTATGCGGGAGCTGGTCTCCCGCTGTACGGTGGTGGAGATCTATGTCCGTGACACGGAGCTGAACGCTTTTACCCGGCAGCGAAAGCTTCCGGCCCCCTCCTGCTCCAGCCAGGAACTGGCAGAGACCGGCATGGCTCTGTTCCGGCGACACTACCACTGGGACAAACCCATTCGGAGCATCGGCCTGCGGGGAGCTGGGCTGGTGGAGGCCCAGAGCAGCCTACAGCTGTCCATGTTCGCGGAGGAGCAACGGCGGGATAAGTGGGAACGCATCGACAAGGCGGTGGACCATCTCCGGCAGCGGTACGGATACATGAGTATCCGCAGGGCCATCGTAGACACGGACCCTCTTTTAGGAAGAATCAATGTGAAGGATGGACACACGGTACATCCGGTGGGCTATTTGGGAGGATAAGCTATGGATCAGCGAGAAAAACGATATGTGCCGGTGATCGTCCGCTTCGACGCGGAGGGAAAACTGCGCCCGTTGGAGATCGAGTTTGACGAGGAGCACAGGTACCCGGTGGACAAAATTTTGGATGTCCGACGGGCTGCCTGCCAGAGCGTTGGCGGCGTGGGCAACCGCTACACCTGCATAATCCGGGGACAGGAGACCTACCTGTGGATGGAAAAAGGGCGATGGTTCGTCTGCGTCAAGCGATAAGAGTTTGAGGAGGATTTTGCTCTATGTGTTATACAGCTAGTGAAAAGGCAGGAATCGACGAGGTCCGCGCAGTCTTTCAGGAACATCTGCGGCAGTGTCTGGACTACGAACTTCTGTGGTCGGACAAGGTGGGCTATGTGTGGCTGGCCATCGGGCTGGAACCGCTCTATGTGGATACTGGCCGGCGGATCGAGTCTGCGGAAGATCTCTGCCGGGAATGTCTGGAGAGCATAGGGATGGATGTCCTGTATCTTACCGATAAGGACCACGGGTTTGAGAACGCCGACGCCCAGGAGCGCGCCGAGATCCGGCAGCGCTGGGAACCTTTTATGGCACAGCTGCCCCAGTTTCATTATCTTTGCAGTGAGATCCTCGACGATGAAAAATGATTCATGGAGTGCTACCCTCGTGGAAGGCCCAATTTCGGCGCGAGCGGCTGAAGGGATCGCCGGGATCTATTTGCTTTTTCCGCGATGAAGGGCTACAATAGGATTTGTCTGGCCGCCACGGCTCAGGCAAAAACATACGAGAGAGGTATCCCATGATCCAAAAGGAAGTCAGCGAGCTGCGCCGCCGTTTCCGGCCAGACAAGAACGCTATCAGCCGGGTCTACGGCTGCTATGTCAATACGAACCGGGAGATCATCTCCTATCTGAACGAGCCGGTGGGCCTGATGACCCAGGAGGAGTCCGAGCAGTATCTGGGGCTCCTGAAAAAGGCTATTTCCGGCACCCTGGGGAAAAAGCTGGTGGATATCGTGTTCTCCACCCAGCAGGTGGCGGACAGCGAGGAGCACCGGCTCCTGATGGCCCTGCGGCAATCTGCCCTTAAGGATACTGCAGCCCGGGAGGCCTTTTTCCAGCGGGTGATCCAGTCCCTGGACATGGGCGACTGCAACTATCTCATCCTCCTGGCCCACGACGCCTACGACGTGCCCTACCGCGGCAAGGACGACGACCTGCAGCCGGACGCCTCCGATCAGGTCTTCTCCTACCTGGTCTGCGCCATCTGCCCGGTGAAGGACGGGAAACCGGCCCTGGGCTTCTTCGCCGGGGAAAATGAGTTCCACAGCTGCATGGCCAAGCAGATCGTGGGCCAGCCGGAGCTGGGCTTCCTCTTTCCCGCCTTCGACAACCGCTCCGCCAATCTCTACAACGCCCTGTACTACCTCCGCAAGCCGGAGGTCAGCCACCCGGAGTTTGTGGAGGCGGTGTTCCGCACGGAGCTGCCCATGACCTCCGTGGAGCAGCGGGAGGCCTTTTGCGGGGCCCTCCAGGAGGCGCTGGAGGAGGACTGCAGCGTGGATGTGGTTCAAATGATCCATGAGCGGCTGCGGGAGCTGGTTGAGGGCCACAAGGAGGCCAAGATCCCGGAGCCTCTGGAGGTATCCGCCCGGGAGATCGGACAGTTCCTTCGGGACGCCGGTATCTCGGACCAGCGGGTCCAACAGTTCTGCCAGCAGTGCGACGAGCGCTTTGGTAAGCAGGCGCCGCTGCATCCTGAGAATCTGGTGGACTGCCGGCGGTTCCAGCTGAAAACCGAGAGCGTCTCGGTAACCGTCGATCCCGCCCAGAGTTACCAGGTGGAGGGCCGGATTCTGGAGGGGCGGAAATACCTCCTGATCCCCGCGGACGACGGTGCGGAGCTCAACGGCGTGCCGGTAGATATCAGGAAGCAATGAGGAATATACGGAGCCTGAGCGGTGTACCGCTCAGGCTCCTGCTGATTGTACGGTAGGATACTAGAAAGTCTCTTCCCTGTTCTTTTCTCTGCTATGGATCCCTTCAGGTGAGTCCTTCTGGATGGGGCATCATGACCCTACCCTTGGTTCAGCAAAGAGGTGCGGTCTCCCCTTGGCGGAGACCGCACCTGATTTGTGTCTTATCCCGTGTGTGTTTTTAATGCGGTTCCGTCTCCCTCCCGCTGCATGGATTCCCGGTGGATACGCTCCGATTCCTCTTGGTCAAAGGAGTAGAGTCCCCGCTCTTCCAACTCCCTGGCCATACCCCAGGCCAGCTGGAACCCGGCAGCGAAGCTCTCCAGGGCGGTCTCCTCCCGCAGCAGGGACAGCCCATCTGTGAGGCGGAGAAGTATCCTCCTGTCCTCCCGGCACAGTCTGGTTCGTAATTCCTGTCTGGCTTCGTGGATCTCCTGCCGCAGCTCGTTACAGTCCGGCTCCCGGAAAAACCGCAGATATAAGGCTTTCATATATTCATACATGTCGCTTCTCCTCCTTTGCAGCAACACACCATACCGCAGAAGGAGACCAATAGCTAGGGCAATCGCACAGAATTATCAGAACAGTAACAATTTCGGCAGAGCTTCCACTATTTTACTTGACTGTAAAAAAATTGGAGGTCAGACTGCCGTTTGGCCTGCGCCGGTTCTGCTTCTCCAGAAATCCTGCCCGGTACAGATCATTCAGTGCCCGCTGCACAGTGCTGCGGGAAAGCCGCAGCTCCCGGGCAATGGTGCCGATGGCCGGCCAGCAGGCGCCCTCTCCGTTGGAGCGGTCCCGCAGGTACATATACACCGCTACCGCCCGGTGGGGCAGCTCCGCGGCGTAGATCGTCTGAAAATAGCTCATATCCTTTCTCCTCCTATTCTCACTTGTCCGCCGGGCCGCAGCCCGTAGCGGGCCTCTATGGCCCGCTCTAGCTCCCGGCAGTCCGCATAGTACACCGGCCTCCGGCCCCAGTCCGGCGTCTCATAGGCTTCACCGAAGGTGATGCCCCACTCCAGGAACAGCCGCAGCCGGGTCCGCACGGGGTGGGTGCCGGTCTTCATCACGATAAACGTTCCCTTGGGCAGGGACTTCAGCTCGTCCGGCGTCAGCAGCGCCCGCTCCATCATCTGCAGCGACTTGCTGGCGTTGTCCTTTCCCTGGCTCACAGAGCCGGAGAGCACCGTCCGGCTGCCCAGGGCTTTACTCAGCACCTCCGCCGTCCGACTGTTGGGGGCAAAGCCGCCGAAGATGGTATCCTGGACGTTATCCATGATGATCTCCGCCCCCTCCTTGCCGTAGTTCTTCTCCAGCTGGGCCAGGGACTGGATGATGGGCACCAGGGTCAGCCCCCGGGACCGCCCCGCCGAAAACAGCGGCAGCACGTCAAAGGGCGGCATGGTGCCGAACTCATCGCAGAATAGCACCGCCCGGTTGGGGAGCCGCCCGCCGTTGTCGTCGGCTATCTTGAACAGCTCCCGGCTCAGGTTCTGAATCATGAGGCTGGCCATAAAGTTCTTGGTGGTGTCCTCCTCCGGGAGGATGAGGAACATGGCGGAGGGCTCCCGGACAAAGGCCTCGGCGTCCAGAGAGCTGTCAAAGCAGAGGACTTGCTCCATCTCCGAGTCCAGGAACACGTTCAGCCGGGACATGGCGGTGGAGAGCACCGAGGCCATGGCCTGATCCGCCGCGTTGAGGGCGGAGCCCGCCATCCATCTGGCCTTGTGGTCAGTCGGCAGTCGGCTCATGAGCAGCTGGAAGCGGTTCTTCCCCTTCACAGGGGAGGGCTCCAGAAGATCCTGGATCAGCTTGAACACGGACACGATGTGCCGCCGTTCCTTCCCATCCTTGGGCGGCAGAAACTCCGCCAGCAGCAGGATGACCGACGCCAGCAGGCTCTCCGCCGCCTCGTAGAAGTAGGCGTTCTGGCCCCGGTTGCCGGTGTCGCCCTCCGGGTTCACAATGGTCTTGGCCAGGATCTTGGCGTATTTCTCCGCCTTGGCCTGGGATGCCAGATCATCCGGATTCCGGAGGACCTTGTCCATGTAACGATTGACGAGGGTCAGCAGATTGCCGCCGTCTGACCGGGTGGGATTCCGCAGGTCGATGACCGACACCTGGAAGCCGTAGCAGTCTCGGGCGATGGCGCCGTAGTTCCGTGCCAGATCCCCCTTAGTGTCCAACGCCAGAAAGCTCATGCCGCTGGCGCAGGCGTACTCCAGATTGGGGTAGAGGAAGAAGGCGGTCTTGCCCACGCCGGAAGCGCCGATCATGAGGCAGTGGACGTCGTCGCTGTCCACCAGGGCGGTGAGGTTTTTCCCCATTCCCACGCTGCCTAAAATCAGGCCCTGAGCGGTAGGCCGGTCTTTGCCGCTGCGCCACGCCGCCGCCAAGAAGGGTACATGGGCGTTGGTGGTTTTTATCTCCCGGTCTGTGGCCCAGCGGGCGGTGCCGTATTGGCCGTCACCCACGGTCCTGGATTTGATGCAGTTGAGGGAGGCACGACCGGCCAGAGTCGTCACCGCCGCCATAATTAGCAGTGCCCCGCTGGCTACAGCCAGCAGTAAAATAATGCTTTCCATAGGTCTCTCATTTCTTTTGCGGAAAAAATGAGGACAGCCAATCGGCTGTCCTCATTGCTGGTTCTATATATTGTCTTCTCCTGTCTCCCCGTATGTGTCCTCCTCCTTTATTTCCAGAATGTAGTTTACCAGGATCTCTCGGCCATCCTCCAGGGTGATCGTGCCCGCCGTGGAGTCCAGCCGCTTCACCCGGCCTCGTACCTCCACATAGGCCCCACCCGCTTTCCGCTGGTCCGGCTGGAAGCAGGTCAGGACTACCCAGGGCCGCTGCCGGACGCGTTCCTCCAGCAGCCGCAGCTGCCGGTCCAGAGCCATCGCCTCGTCCTCCGCCAGCTCTGTAAATGCTTCCGTCTCCCGGGCGGTCTCCTTGACCGCTGCCCCGTACCCGGTGAGGGCGGCAAAGGGGGCAAACTGTGCCGCCCGATCCGCCGCCGGCATCTGAGGATGCCGTCTGGAGGTGGGGTGAGGCAGCGTAATGATATCGTCGTATGGTCCCTTCATGCCTGGTGCCCTCCGATCCTCTGATTCTGGTCCCAGGCGGTGGCCCCCTCCAGGAAGTTCATCCCCTTCAGGACAGCGTTTTTGCCGTATCGCCGCTTGATGTCCAGCAGGGCCTCCTGCATCCGCTTCTCCCGCCGCCGGGCGGACTCCTTTACCTCCCGTTTCTCCTGTTCAGCCTGCTGGTCGGTAAAGAGATCCATCTGCAGCTCCTCCGGCGGAAGGGCCACGGCCCCCTCCTCCACCACGTGGGCGGCGGTGAGATAGATCCGCCGCACCAGAAGTCCGGTATCCACGATCCGGTCATAGAGGGCCAGAGCTGCCTGGACGATCCGCCGGGTGGAGCTGGTGTACTCCCCCAGATTTTCGCTGCCGTGGGCGTGTTTGGGGATCTGCCGTCCGTAGGGGTCCGTGGTCACCGGCCCCAGGTAGGGCCGCCCGCCCCGGTTCAGGCTCTCCCGGTCATAGCCCACCGTCAGGACGATCTGGTCCGTCTCAAAGCCCTTGTCAACCAGGTCCAGGGACAGCGCGTCCGCCATCTCCCGCACCACCAGCCGTGCCTGCTCCGCCCTATAGGGACAGGTGAGCACCTGGCCGGAGCCCACACTGTGGTCTGTGGGCCGGTAGGCCTTGATATCCGCCATGGTGCAGCTCTCCCAGCCCCAGGCGTGGTCAATGAGGAGCTCGGCGTTCACGCCGAACAGGTCGCAGAGCAGCTCCTCCCCCTGGAGGGAGCACCGGGCAATATCCCCCATGGTGTAGAGGCCCAGGGAAGCCAGCTTCTTCTCGCAGCCCCGGCCCACCCGCCAGAAATCCGTCAGGGGCCGGTGGTCCCATAGGAGTCGGCGGTAGCTCATCTCGTCCAGCTCCGCGATACGTACCCCATGCTCATCCGCCGGAGTATGCTTGGCCTGGATATCCATGGCCACCTTGCAGAGGTAGAGGTTGGGGCCGATACCTGCCGCCGCGGTGATGCCCGTCTCCGAGAGCACGTCCAGGATAATCTTCCGGGCCAGCTCCCGGGCCGTCAGGCGGTAGGTATCCAGATACCCTGTCACATCCATCATCACCTCGTCAATGGAGTAAACGTGGATATCCTCCGGGGCAATATACTTGAGATAGACCTGATAGATCCGGGTGCTCCAGTCCATGTAGCGAGCCATCCGTGGTGGAGCCACGATGTAGTCCAGGGCCAGAGCCGGGTCCTTCCGCAGGTCCGGGTCGTGGGCGGAGGCCCCGGTAAACTTGCAGCTCGGGGCCTTCCGCTGCCGCAGGGCGTTGACCTCCCGCACCCGCTGGACCACCTCGAAGAGGCGGGCCCTGCCGGGGATGTCGTAGGCCTTCAGGGAGGGCGACACGGCCAGACAGATGGTCTTGTCCGTCCGGCGCTGGTCCGCCACCACCAGATTGGTGGCCATAGGGTCCAGCCCCCTCTCCACGCACTCCACAGAGGCGTAGAAGGACTTGAGATTAATGGCGATATACACTTTGTCCCTCATTATCCCCGCCCTCTTAATCGCACATCTGTACGGTTATTATAGCACCGGATTACCGACGCTGTCGAGGGGGAGACGCTGTTTTTCTCTGCCAGTTTTAGGAAACAGCATAAGCCAAGCACGCAAATATCCAGCAAGTCATCCTATCTGACGTTCCGAGGCTGTCATTCCATGTGTCATATCGTTCAATTTATCCGCGATTTCTTGTACAGGTATGTCACAGTAAATTGCAGATTTTGGCAAAAGCATATGGATATACCCATCGGGGTCTCTTTTAAAAGCCTCATCACAATAATTAATAATGTCCTCATGCACTACCAGTCTGGTTTCTTTTTCTTCAGCGAATTCCGGACCTTTATATACTAAGCCGTATGACCAGACAAGCCCATGCACAATTCTTCTCGTCAGCTTATAATCTGCGTTATCTTGATCACGCAGCAAATAGGCTTGCAAAACAATGTTTACTATACATCCTGCCAGCTCTTTTTCGTCATACAGAACATCATAGAGTGTAAAAAAAGCAGTTGGCTCATCCCTATGACATACTACGTCTTCTATATTATCAAATTCAAGCGTCTGCACACCAATGATCGAACCAGGCTTGCCATTTCTACAGGCATAATGCTCTTTTAAATAAGGATGATTGCCTTCCTTTGAGAAACAGAGTACATACAGTTTTTTCAATTCTTCGGTAATGTTATCTGTTTCATCCAGCGCTCGACACAAGACTTTATAAAATTGACCGTCGATCCTCCCGTCATCATGCAACTGCTTAAATTGTTCACTCAAGAATTTACTAAAGTGTCTGGCCTCCTCTTTATCTGCAAAGCGACTTGCTTGTGTAAAACGAAAATCCAAATTTCCTTCTTGACAGATTTTATCCCTATTTTCCCTCAGTGTGTAATGGTATAACTGCGGGACAGGCGTATAGTCTCCCTGCGTAAATAATGCGGAATAGTACACCAGCTCCTCTAAAGACGAGGTGGGAAAGTCACATTTCATCGCTATCCTCCTTAACGGAATTGCGGAACGCTCATGCCATAATTTTAAATTTTTCTGAGGCGCATGTCAATTTCCTTGCTCTTTATTATCTCTTTCCCACAATTATCAAGCTGCCCAAAGCGATATTTTATTATCTTTCCTCTGCTAATTTCTGCAGGTTCTCGTTCCAGTCCTTGTTGTGGGGCAGGTCCCGGCAGACCGCAAGACCCGTCTGGGCAGCCGGGGACCCCAGCCGGTCGCAGGCGGCACGGCCTGCGTCATCGTTATCCATACACAGGCAGAGCTCCTTGAGCCTAGGCGTCCGTCCCAGCATACCCGCCAACGGCAGCCACGTGGTGCCGCAGCAGGCCTCATAGCTGTGGTTCCCCCAGTTTTCCGGATGGAGCGTGATGTAGGAGAGAAGATCGATAGGTGACTCGAACACAAAGAGCCGGTGGTCTGTACCTGTCCAATGGAAGGTCCAGCTGAAGTCGCTGCCCTCAACCGTCTGTCGGAATACTCTGCCGCAGCTGGTGGTACTCCGCCTATGTGCGTGGCGCGGGATCCCCCGGTCATCGCGGCCCACAAACACCACGTTGTGGCAGGGCGTATCCTCATAGATCAGCTTCTGCTGCACGAAAGGAACCAGGATGTCCCGTGAGATCTTCCTGGTCTGGATGAGATAGGCGAACAGTCGGCGTATATGCTCTGCGGCAGGCGGCAGCGTGAATTCTGCGGATGCCGACTTTTTAGCCTTTTCGGTCTCCCGTCCGGCAGATTCGTAGTCGCCGCTCAGCAGACACTGCACCGCCTCCGGATAGGACAGGTGTCGGAAGTGTTTGAGGAAGGCTACCGGCCCACCGCCCCGCTGCGCCGCATGGTCGTACCACTCGCTGCCGCATATGGTGACGCTGTGGTCGCTAGCCATCCGCTTCTCCCGCCCCGAAGGAAGCAGTCGCTCTCCACTTTGAAGAAGGAATTCCTCCAGGTCCACGCTGTTGGCGCGTTGTTTCTGCTCCTCAGTAAAATAGATGTAGGGCATAAATATGTCTCCTTCTGGTTCATTGCATCGTCTGCACATCCTGCTGCTCCTCGTGGTCATCCAGCTTGTGGCCCATAGTCATACGGCGCTCCATGATCTTGCGGCGGCGCTTGCTGTCCACGCGGATCCCCATGGGATTGGACGGCGGCAGGGCGTTATCCCGGAAGATCCGGCCCATGTGGTACAGCAGCCTGGCCGCTGGAGAGATTATCCGGGCGCTCTTGTCATCTCCGGGCACAGAGGAATCGGAGGCAACCTGCTTCGGCAGCACATCGGCACCCTCCTTCTTCCCTTTCTGCCCGCGCAGCCGCTCTGCCTCCCGGATGATTTGGTTTTTGATAGCACGGAATTCCCTTTGCTGGGACAGCGGAGCATGCTGCCGCGGCGTGGTCTTATAGTAGCCCTCCAGCTGATCCCGCATGTCATTCCACACCGCATAGCACTGCGCCACCCCCGGGACCTTTTCCAGCTCTGCCACGATCTCATCCACCAGAGCCTTCAGCGGCTTTCGCAGATAACCGTACTGTTTCTTCCCGCTGACGCTCTCCAGCCCACGAGCCAGCTCCCACAGCTTTTCCTCTATGATCGGATCGTGCGCTGTCGACGATTCCATGGCATGGATCAACCCGGCCATCTCCGCTCTGGCTGCCTCCGTTACTGCCCGGTAGGAAAGATCTTTTTGGACATACAGCTCGTGGAGTTCCTCACTGAAGATGTCGTTGGTCAGCTTCGAGCGCATCTTGGCAATACCGGCACGGGTCAGGTACCCCTGTTTGGGATCTTCTGACCAGAGCACCATGTGAACATGGGGGTGAGCGCCCTCGTCGTGGTAGGCGGCGTACCAGCGCAGCTGGTGGGCCGGTATCCGCATAGCCTCCGCCAGTTCCCCCTGATGGGCCATGAGGAGCCGCCGCCAGTTGGCGGCGTGGTCATAGCCCAGACGGGCCGCATCCTCCCGGCGCAGTGAGTAGATGACGGTCCACACAGTGCCGGGGTGATTGGACAACTCCTCCATGGCGGCCTTCAGGTCCACCTGATCCGCCGCGGAGAAGAGACCGTGGTCTCCCAGCTTTTCTGCCCGGGGCCGTTGGCAATGTACGCCATGTACACACTCTCCGGCGCCAGCTTCTCCACACCTTCCCGGGTAGCGATGTACGCGAGGTAGCGGCTGCCGCCGGAGCGGAGGATCCCGCTTTTCTGTATCAGCCGCGCCAGTTGTCACAGTCCTTTCTGGAATCGGAGGATGTCCTGAAACGAGATCTCTCCGTTGGTGCGGCGGGCATCCTGGACGCAGCGGCCCCGGAGTTTCTCCAGGGTGCCCAGGTCGATATCCGTGTCCGCCGCGACGATGTGGGCGAGGATGGACTGCTCCACGATCTGCTTGAACAGCAGACGGCCTACGCGGCTGCCGAAGGTGCTGAGGATCCCCTCCAGGATCTCAGAAAGCACCTTGGGTAGGTAGGCCCCGTCCTTCTCCGCCTCCAGGTAGCCGCAGTAGAACCGGACAGCTTTCTCAATGAACTCGCTCTGACTGGCGCAGTTGTCTCCCCGATAGGCTCCGCGTACCATCTCCCGGGCCTCCGGTGTCAGCCACAGGGCGAATTTCTCCTTTTCCGTTACCATATCTCACTTCCTTCCATTTTTGGGCTGGAACCCCGCTGAAACGGCCCAAACAGGGGGCTTCGGGCCGTTCACGACCCCTTTGGCCCTTTTGGGGTGGCTTCCGGAACCCCCTCTGCCAGGAGGGAAAACTGTCCGCACTGCGGGCAGATGTGGCCGTGCCGGAGGGGCCGCGACCCCGGCGCTTTCTCCTGCTATACTCCTCGTTGGGCCATTCCGGCCTCTGAATCCCTCGAAATAGGGCTGTCACACCGGTTTTGGCGGGCCGCCTCCCGTGGGAGTCCTCCCGGTCAGTCCGGTTCCTTCGCGGGGCACACAGCCCCTTACGGAGGGCGGCTCGTCCGCTGGCTTCACTACAGACTATACGCACTCTCACAGCAGGCCGCAGTCTCTCCACTGCGTGTTGGATAACACCTCCGCCGTCACATGGCAGGCACGTCGGACTGGCCCGGAGGCCATGCTTCCGGACTCTCGTCCAGCTTTGTATCCGGCGTCAGCTCTCTGCCGTCCAGCCGGTCCAGTAGCCGCTTCCACCGCTGCTCCTTGGTGAGATCTCTCTTGCGGAACGCACGGCAGGCCGCGGCGCACACATCGCGGACACGGTAGGACTTCCAGCCGCTGAAGATCTGGACGGCGGAAAATATGCCGCGGTCCAGATCGATCTCAAAGACGCCGGACACCGTCCCGGTGTTCTCCAGCCGCTGCTTGATCAGGCTGTCATACACCTCCCGAGGGATCTCCTGCCTCGTTGGGAGCAGATTGGAGAACCGCGTCGGTCGGGACGCGGGCTCCTTCCGCAGGTAGAACCGCAGGCGGTTAGCGGCTGTGAGCAGTTCATCTGGCTGCGACGTCCTGCAGTACTGCTCCTCACCGTGTTCGATGACATGGTAGACTGCCCACACCGTCTGCGCCTCCCGTTCCGTCTTCTGCCGTGCGGATTCCGTGTCCAGCCGCTTCTGAATCTCCTCCCGCACCGCTTGCGGCACAGACCTACAGTACAGCGTCTCCAGCGCAGCCTGGAGCTCCGCCTCTACGGAAATGTTCCTCTCCCGCAGAGCGGAGAGCTTTTCTTCCTCCAGCCACAGCACGATCTCAGAGGCGCCGCTCACGGGAAGACCTCCTCTGCTGTACTGTCCGGACCTTGGGCAGGTTCCGGACGGCTGTCCTTTTGCGGACGTCTAGGACGAGGCCGCGCAGGCGACGGCCTACATTTGCTGTCCAGATACTCCCGCATCTCAGCGGGAACATACTTTTTATAGAGCTCCTCTAGCGCACGCTGCAGCTCCCGCTGTGGCGTGCTTTTTTCTTTCGCGGACAAAAAATACCGGAGGGCGTCCAGCCGCTCCGGCTCTATGGTCACTGTCAGTTCTGTCTTCTCCATAGGGATCTCCTCACATCGTGTAGATCTCGATTCGGAGCGTGTCCTCCACCTCTCCGGGCTGGAAGGTCTCCGGCTGGGCAAACCGCTGTGAGAAGTGTTCCTGCTGCTCTATCGTGAGAGAGCAGAGATCTCCGTCACCGGAATCCCCGGCGATAAAAAAAGGGCCGGCTATGATGTCGCCGCCGAGCCGTCGATTGCCTTCCATACCATTGAGCTTCCCCTCATCGTTGCACACCAGGCAGGCGTCATCCAGCGGCACAATCTCAATATATCCGCCTACCATCTCCTGCATCGCCCGCAGTGTGTTCGCCATGGATACTATCTCCGGCGGCTTACCGGGCTCCACCTTCAGTACCGTGATCTCGTCTCTCATGCCATCCACCGCATTCCCGTTCCATCATGCCCGGACACGCTCTGCCATCAGCAGCGCCTCCGGACACACCGGCGCAACTTCAAAGCAGCCAGGATCCGGCTGCCAGCAGCCTTTCATGGCACGGGTAAATGTCAGAACGCTGCTCTCCTCACACTTCTCACGCCAATGCCAAAGTCTCTCCAGAAGATGAGCCTCCCGGGAGCCCTTCCGCAGCGCCGCCGTCCGTTCTACCTCCGCCGCGGCCCACCATCGCCTTAATAAAGTCGTTTTCGTACTCATTGGCAAAGCAGGGCAGCCGGTGTATCTCGTAGAGCACCACCTGCTCCAAGAAGTCCAGCCGGATATAATGGGTAGACGAGCATTTGCGGAGCCCGGAATTGTGGTTGTTGCAGCTAAAGAACTTGATGTCGTGGTTGCCCTGGTTGAAGTGGAAAGTCAGATTGCCGCCGCACTCCGGGCATTTCAGATACTATCGGCTCTGCGTCTGTGCGTTTGGTTCTTTGATAACAGATATATTAAATTGCTTTACGCCAATAATCGTTTCCCTCTTACATTTCGGGCAACACAATGGAAAACTTTCAAAGACAGTATTTTCTCGGATCATTGTTCTGGTTTTATTTTTACAGTTTGGTCAGCATATCCACTCATTTCTTCTGTTTTTTAAGCATAAGCCGCCTGCTTTTTGTGATTATGTGCTTTTGGCTTTGGCCGATGAAACCGAACGCCAAAGTGCGGCGATCCTCGAGGAAAACGCGCGCGATCTGGCGGCTAAGGATCCTTCCGATCCGATGTACGACCGCTTGATGCTCACCCCTGCGCGGATCAAGGGCATAGCGGACGACATCCGCCACGTGGCGGCCTTGCGCTCGCCCGTAGGGGAGGAAATGGCCCGCTGGACACGCCCCAACGGGATGGAGATCGTCAAGGTGCGCGTGCCTTTCGGGGTAGTGGGGGTGATCTACGAGGCGCGTCCCAATGTGAGCTTCGATGTGTTTTCCCTGTGCTTCAAGACCTCGAACGCTTGTATCCTCAAAGGCGGTTCGG
>OODG01001119.1_pt1 | contig 18817 bp, 17 predicted proteins | sample 1671621 | NCBI WGS metagenome assembly OODG01 (sample SAMN06348175, study PRJEB24527) | human gut metagenome | biome: human gut; feature: ankylosing spondylitis patient; material: feces | host: Homo sapiens | place: China | collected 2015-10 | reverse complement strand
GCCGCTAATTTTTCCGACACAATCTGGCGTGCCAGGTAGATGTCGGGGCGTCCGGCGGGACCGTCAGGATGGTGCGCTGCATGTATTCGGAAACCGGCATGTCGCCCAGTTCATGGGCTATAGCCTTGGAAGCCGTCTGGCATTCCATATAGCCGATGCAATGGCGCGTCCCCGCCCGGAAGACGGGAGCGGCCTTGAGGCCGTAGCGGTTCATGAGCTGTTCCGCTTCCCGGATGGTCTGCCTGTCCTCAATGCCGACGGCGGGCGAGGACATGAGATCCCGCGCCTGCTTGTTCGGGTTTACCTGCATGTACAGCTGTTGGAAGATGGCGTCCTTGAGTTCGGGGATGGGGATGCTCTTGACCGAAGCGGACGCCGCGAAACGGTGCCCCCCGCCCCCGAGCGCCTTGCAGATCTGGCCGACGTCCACGGCGTCCACGCGGCTGCGGGCCACGACCTGTACCTTTTCCTCCATGTTGGCGAGAGCGAACAGGACGTTGCAGGATTCCATCTCCATGAATTTCTGGGCGAGGTAGGCGAAATCGCCCATGAAGCTGTCCAGCGTGGCTTCGGCGAGGACCACGCTGTAAGGGCCGATTTCGTGCGCGGTGGCGGAGTCGAGCAGTTCGTTGAGAACCTTGATGTGGACGCTGGTCATGCCCGTCTGGACGAGATCAGCGATGAAGGGCAGATCCATGCCGTGCTGGCGCAGCCATGCAGCCTTCCATAACACCCAGATCGGACTTGGAGCCCATGATGATCCCGTAGATGCCGAGCCCGAGAAAGGTGGCTTCCTGACAGGCCGGGGTGATGCCCCGTTCCTGCAAGGCTTGGCAGATAAGCGTGCAGGTGGAGCCCGTGGTCCCGATGTGCGTCACGTCGGCATTGATGACCTTGTTCTTTTCGCCGGAGTAGGGGGTGGGGTGGTGATCCCATACCTCCACCTCCACGCCGGGAAGATCGAGCAGATCCTGCACCTGCGGCACGCGGGAACGGATTTGCGTGTCCACGACGACGACGCGCTTCACGCTGGCGTGATCGATCTCTTTTATATTTTTAAAGGTATACAGAAATACGGCGGTTTCGTTGAAGAACTGGTTCAGCGGCTTTTCCATGCTGCCCGGAAAGATCATGATGCTGTCGGGGTAGATCATGGACATGCCGATCATCGAAGACAGGGCATCCCAGTCGGCGTTGCTGTGGCAGGTGATGACGGTGGGGGCGGAGGCCAGGGAAGGTTTCATGCGGTTTCCTTATGCAGCTTACGACAGGTCGTCTTCGGGAGAGGAGGCGTCATCCGGGCCGGGCTCGGCGTGCTGGGACCGGGGATGGTATTTCCTGTGGATCTGGAGCAGGCGTTCGGACTGGACGTGCGTATAGAGCTCCGTGGCGCTCATGTCCGCATGGCCGAGGAGGATCTGCACGGAACGGAGATCCGCCCCGCCTTCCAGCAGGTGGGTGGCGAAGGAGTGCCGGAACGTGTGCGGGGAAATGGGTTTTCGGATGCCCGCCTCCAGCGCGTAGCGTTTGACCAGCTTCCAGACGCCCTGCCGGGAGAGGCCGTTGCCGGAGCGGTTGAGGAACACCCGGTCCTCAACGGGGGTGAAGAGGGGGCGCACGATTTTGAGGTATTCGGCCATGCGCATGACCGCCGCGTCATGCAGGGGGACAAGGCGCTCCTTGCTTCCCTTGCCGAAAATGCGCACGACGCCCCGCTGGAGATCCAGATCGATGGGTTGCAGTTCGATGAGCTCGGAAACGCGCATACCCGCGGCGTACAGCAGCTCCAGCATGGCCCGATCCCGGAGCCCGAGCTTGCTGGTGGCGTCCGGCGCGTTGAGCAGCCGGACGATCTCATCTTGCGTCAGCACGTCGGGCAGGAGGGAAGGGAGTTTGGGCGTGTCGATGAGGGCGGCCGGGTTGGAGGCCAGTTCCCCCCGTTCGACGCACCATGCGAGGAAACTGCGCAGGGACGAAATGCGCCGCGCGAGCGTGCGGGTCGCGTCGCCGCGTTTGCGCAGCCAAGCGATGAACAGCGTGATGTTTTCGTCGTCTAGGCCGGCTTGCACCGGGGGTCCACGTCTCCGGCCTTCATACCCCGGAAAACCGGCGTTCCATCGGCCAGAATGCCCCGCAGTACGCCGTCAATGGTGCATCTCATGGGCTGGCCCGCCACCTCTCCGGCGATGTCTCCGGCCCGGACCACCGCGCCGATTTCCAGCTTCTGGCAGAAAATCCCATCAGCCGGGGCCCGCAGCACCCGCTCCCCGGCATATCCGCCGATGAGGCCGGGAATGTTGGTGTTGGGCAGGGCGCTGCCCCGGTAGATCACCCGGCCCAGGGTGTGGCCCCGCATGGTCTCCACCACGGCGTGGCAGTCCTCCCCCGCCGTGAAGCCCGGACCGATGCCCACGACAATGGGCGCATCGTCCATTGTCGTGCCCAGGTTGCGCTTGGCCAGAATGGCGTCCACCAGGGCATCCGGCCGCAGGCGGGTGCGGCAGGTGCAGTCCGGGTCCGCCAGCACCGGGATCAGCCCCTGGGCCAGCAGGGCCTCCGCCTGGCCCGGGGTCTCCGCCCGGCGGGCGGTGACGTCCTCCACCGTCATCTCCCCCAGGATAATGGCCTGGGAAAAGCACACCGTCCGGCGGATGGCCGTGGGGGCGGGCAGGTCGGTCATGACCACCTGCATCCCGGCCCGGTACAGGCGCAGGGCGATGCCGGTGGCGATGTCCCCGGCGCCGCGAATGAGAATTTTCATAAAAGCTCCTCGATTTCTTGCCGTTTTCCCAAGAATAACACGTTTTTGCGGCTGCGTCAAGGTTGACGGGGACCCCGGAAGCTGGTACAATAGGGACATGGATGAGAAAATGACGTACAACCTGACGGTCCGGCTGTTCTGCGGAGAGAAGTGCTTCGGGCCGGGAATGGCACAGCTGCTGCGGAAGGTGCAGGAGCTGCACTCGCTGCGGGCGGCGGCCATGTCCATGAACATGGCCTATTCCAAGGCGTGGACCATTACCAAAAAGGCTCAGGAGGCCCTGGGCTTTCCTCTGCTGCACTCCGTCACCGGCGGACGGGGCGGCGGCGGCGCGGAGCTGACGCCGGAGGCCGTGCGGATGATGGCGGCCTATGACGACTACTGCCGGAAGCTGCGGGCTTATGCCGATGACCTGTTTCAGGAGGAGTTCGGGTACTTGCAGGAGGAAAACGGAGGTCTTTGATTCCTTCCTCCTGTGCTATCTCATCAAAATACATACAAAGAGGGCAGTCTCGTGACGAGACAGCCCTCTTTATGACTGTCAAAAAAGGGCAAAGCCCTTTTTTGACAAAAGGCTTGCAGTCTGCCGCGCGCATAATTTGTTCGCTGAAAGCGAACAAATTCCACACTTGCAGACTGAGAAGTGTTTTTTGCGACGTACACGCCCAACGGAAGTCCCCTTGGGGGGCGCCGCCGCAAAAAACGGACCAAACTTGCTTTGCCGTCTGCGGGCGGCAAACTCTGCGAGGCTTTCTTTGACAAGCTGAGGGCTGTCTCGTGACGAGACAGCCCTCTTTTGGGGTGAAAAATGCGGCTCAGCCCAGAGTCACCTGGGTATCGGTGAAGGTCAGAGCGGCCTCGTAGCAGGCGGTCACCGCCCGGACGAAGTGGGCCACGTCCCGGCTGCCCATGGTCTCGAAGCAGGAGTGCATGGCCAGCTGGGCCATGCCGATGTCCACGGTGTTCACCGGCAGCTTGGTGTTGGCGATGTTCCCCAGGGTGGCGCCGCCGGCCTGGTCGGGACGGTTGGCGTAGTGCTGGGTGGGCACCTGAGCCCGGCGGCAGATCTCCTGGAAGGCGGCGGCGGAGACGGCGTCGGTGGCATAGCGGGGGGAGTGCTTCACCACCACGCCGCCGTTGAGCACCGGGGCCTCGTTGGCGTCCGCCAGCTCCGGGTGGTTGGGGTGGCGGGCATGGCCGTTGTCGCAGGACAGCAGGAAGCTGTTGGCCACCAGGCGGCGATAATCCACGGAGGTGAGGCCCAGGGCGGTGGTGATGGCCGTCAGCGTCTCCGGCAGGAAGGCGGAGGCCGCGCCCTGCTTGGTCTCAGAGCCGATCTCCTCGTTGTCGAACACGCACAGCACCGGGATGGCGGTGGTCTCATGGGCGGTCAGGAAGCCCTGGGTGCAGGCGAACACGCAGGCCAGGTCGTCCAGCCGGGGGACGGACAGGAACTCCCCTGCCGGGCCCCAGACGGTGCCGGGCTGGTTGTTATACAGGAACAGGTCCCGGGCCACGATGTCCTCCGGCTGGCACCCGGCGGCGGCGGCAATCTCCCGGTCGAAGCTGCCCTTCTGCTCCCCGCCGGCGTACAGGGCCACCAGGTCCTGGGCAGGGTTATACTTGGTTCCGTTGTTGCCGTCCCGGTTCAGGTGGATGGCCACCCGGGGGATCAGGGCCATGTCCTTCTTCATATCCACCAGGCGCATATCCAGGCCGTTCTCCCGGCGGACCAGCACCCGGCCGGCCACGCTCAGGGGGCGGTCCAGCCAGCAGTCGTTGATCATGCCGCCGTAGCGCTCGGCGGACAGGCGGACAAACTCGCCGGCAAGCTCCGCGTGATCCCGCAGACGGAAGCAGGGAGAGTCGGAGTGGCTGGCGGTCAGCACAAAGCCCGTGGGGCGGCCCTGGGGTACACGAAAGGCCATCAGCGAGGATCCGTTCTTGGTGACAAAATACTTCCCGCCGGGGATCAGGGTCCACTCCCCTGCCGTCAGCTGGGTGTAACCCTCGGACAGCAGACGCTGGCGGAGATTCTCCACCGCGTGGAAGCAGTCGGGGCTTTTCTGAATGTATTGCAGCATGGATGAAATCATGATAATCCTCCCATTTTTTCGATAATGCGTATAAAAAGGGGCGTCCTCCGGCTGGAGGACGCCCCTTTTGGGGTCTGATCTTTCCGCAATCAGCGGAACAGAAGCGTCAGAATCAGGATAAACACTCCGAATCCCACCAGATAAGCCGCACAGATCAGCAGCGACGCCTTCATGGTTCCGAAGAAGAAGGCATGCCGGTCCTGCTTGCTCAGGGAATTGTCAACCCAGGGGGGAGATTTCTTGGCTTCCTCCCGCTCCTCCGGCTGCTCCTCCCGCTGGTAAGCGCTGCCGGGCAGATTGCCGAACAGCGACGGGCGCTTCACCTGGGACATGTCCGCTATGGTGCGGCCGTCGTCGTCCTCCCAGTGTTTTTCCTTCCTGGCCATTACTTCTGGTCGTACAGGTGGCAGACCACGAAGTGGCCGGGCTCGATCTCACGCTGCTCGGGCACCTCGGTCTTGCACTGCTCCATGCACTGGGCACAGCGGGTGTGGAACTTGCAGCCTGCGGGGGGATTGGCGGGGGAAGGAATGGAACCCTCCAGCACAATGCGGTTCATCTTGGCCGTGGGGTCCGGCACGGGGATGGCGGAGAACAGGGCCTTGGTGTAGGGGTGCAGAGGATTCTTGAAGATATCCTCGGTGGCGCCGTATTCCACCAGGTTGCCCAGGTACATGACGCCCACGGTGTCGGAGATGTGCTCCACCACGGACAGGTCGTGGGAGATAAACAGGTAGGTGAACTTGTACTGCTCCTGGAGCTCCTTCAGCAGGTTGATGATCTGGGCCTGGATGGACACGTCCAGAGCGGAAACGGGCTCATCGCAGACGATGAACTCGGGCTTCAGAGCCAGAGCGCGGGCGATGCAGATACGCTGGCGCTGGCCGCCGGAGAACTCGTGGGGATAGCGGTCCTTGTGGAAGGACTGCAGGCCGCAGTCGTCCATGACCTTGTCGATGTAGTCGTCGAACTCCTCCTTGGAGACCAGTCCGTGCTCACGGACGGCCTCGCCGATGATCTCGCCCACGGGCATACGGGGCTGCAGAGAGGAGAAGGGGTCCTGGAAGATGATCTGCATCTTGGTGCGCATATCGCGCATCTCCTTGGCGTTGAGGTCATAGACCTCCTGGCCGTTGAACAGCACCTGGCCGCCGGTCTTTTCGCCGGACAGACGGAGGATGGTGCGGCCGGTGGTGGTCTTGCCGCAGCCGGACTCACCCACCAGACCCATGGTGGTGCCGCGCTTGAGGTTGAAGGTGACGCCGTCCACGGCCTTCACGTAACCCACGGTCTTGTTGAGCATACCGCCCTTGATGGGGAAGTATTTCTTCAGGTCCTTGACCTGGAGGATATACTGAGGATCGTACTGGACCTGCTCCTCAGCGGTCTTCTTGACATCAGCCATTCTGAGCGTCCTCCTTTCCGTAGTAACGGTAGCAGCTGACCATATGGGTGGGGGACAGCTGGATCATGTGAGGATACTCACCCTGGCAGCCTTCCACGCACATTTCGCAGCGATCCTTGAAATAGCAGTAGTTGGGCATGTTGATGGGGTTGGGGACCTTGCCGGGGATGGAATACAGCTTATCCACCTTCTTACCGACCATGGGCTTGGAGGCCATCAGGCCGATGGTGTAGGGGTGAGCGGGATTGGCGAAGATCTCCTGGGCGGTGCCCTTTTCCACCACGCGGCCAGCGTACATGACCACCACATAGTCGGCCATCTCGGCGATGACACCCAGGTCGTGGGTGATCAGCATGATGGAGGAGTTGATCTTATCCTTCAGGTTGCGCAGCAGGTCCAGAATCTGGGCCTGGATGGTCACGTCCAGAGCCGTGGTGGGCTCGTCGGCGATGATCAGGCGGGGATTGCAGGACAGGGCCATGGCGATCATGACACGCTGACGCATACCGCCGGACAGCTCGTGGGGGTACATCTTATAGACACCCTCGCTGTTGGCGATGCCGGCCATCTCCAGCAGATGGATGGAGCGGGCCTTGATGTCCTCGGGGGTCTTGCCCTCACCGTCGTGCAGGGCAATGACCTCGTCCAGCTGGGCACCGATGCGGAACACCGGGTTCAGGCTGGTCATGGGCTCCTGGAAAATCATGGACATGTAGTTGCCGCGGAGCTTCTGCATCTGCTCAATGGGGGTCTTGGTGATGTCGTAGGCCTTGCCATTGCCGAGATTCAGGCGAATCTCGCCCTCCACCACCTGGCCCTGGGGCCGCTGGAGCAGCTGCATGATGGACAGGCTGGTAACGGACTTGCCGCAGCCGGACTCGCCCACCACGCCCACGGTCTTGCCGATGGGCACGTCGAAGGAGACGCCGTCCACGGCGCGGACGGTACCCACGTCAGAGAAGAAGTAGGTATGCAGGTTCTCGATCTCCAGGGAGTTATTCTGGTCGTGCATCTGGGTGAGGAACTCCTCCTCAGGCACGTTTTTACGCTTGTGCAGCTTTTCAAACTGGTCCGTGATCTTGCGGTTCTCCCGGGAAATCCGGCGAGACTCCTTGGCGGACAGATAGCCGCTTTCGTTTTTCTTAGCCATATGATCTCCTCCTTCCTCAGCGCTTCATCTTCGGGTCAAAGGCATCCCGCAGACCGTCGCCAACCAGGTTGAATGCCAGAACCGTCAGCAGCAGCAGCACGCCGGCGGGGATCCAGATGAACCAATAGGTGGTCAGAACGTGGGTGTTATTGACGTCGCTGATGATATTGCCCCAGGAAGCGAAGGGGAACTTGACGCCCAGGCCCAGGAAGGACAGGGTAGCCTCCATGATGATGACGCTGCCCAGGCCCATGGTGCAGGTGACGATCAGCTGGGGAATGACATTGGGGATCAGGTGCTTGAAGATCCGGCGGGACACGCTGAGGCCGCAGGCCTCGGCGGCGGTCATGTACTCCTGCTCACGCAGGGACAGAATCTGGCCGCGGACCAGACGGGCGATACCGGCCCAACCCAGGAAGCCCAGGATCAGCATTAAGTAGACCATTCGGATGGTGGGGTCCACGCGGGATGCATCCATGGCCGCGCCCAGAATAATGATGATGGGCATGGAGGGGATGCAGTAGAAGATATCGACGATACGCATGATCAGGTTATCCACCCAGCCGCCGAAGTAGCCGGAGATACCGCCGAAGATCACGCCGATGACGGTCTCAATGATGATGACGATGAAGCCGATCAGCAGGGAGACGCGGCCGCCGTACATCAGGCGGGTCAGCATATCCATACCGTACATATCGGTGCCCAGCCAGTGGTCCTTGCTGGGGAAGGAATACTGATCGTACTGACGGCTGGGCTTCTCCTGAAGGATCTTCCAGCTCATGGTGGCAGGATCATACTCCAGATCGTACTCAGCGGTGGCGCTGGTGGGAGTATCCTCCTGGGTGGGAGCGTTGGGGTCCTCGGTGTTGATGCCGGAGGACGGCTCCTCGGTGTCGGGCTCCTCCTCAGGCTCTTCGACAACGATCAGGGACTCGTCGGTGTAGCTGAAGGCAGCCTTGCCGTTTTCAGCGGTGGCAATGGCGGCATACAGCTTCTCCTTGAAGTCGCGGCTCAGGAACACGTCGGGGGAAATGGCGTTGACGATGATGTTGCTGACATAGGCCACATCGGCACCGTCCTGGGAGGTGATGCTGCCATCCTCAGCCAGGGTGTAGGCAACGCCGTCGGCGGTGAATTCCTTAGCGCCGGAGGCGGAGGCCAGCAGGGCCTGATAGTTGAACTCGAAGGACAGGGTGCTGTCCTTGGCGGAGGCGTTCACCAGCTCCTTGCCGGCGTAGCCCACCACCTGACCGTTGTATTCCACGGAATAGAAGTCGTCGGAAACCTTGGTCAGGGTAAAGTTGTCGCTCTTGTTGGAGAAGGTGGTCTTCCCCTGCTGGATGGCCAGCATAGCTCTGGCCTGGGCGGTGAGGCCGAACACCTCGTCATTGTTGCTGGCGTACTGGAACTCGGTGTTTTCCTTGGCTGCGCCGAAGTCACGGCGGATGGTCTTATCGGTGTAGAAGAACTGGTCCTGACCATAGGGGGAGATCAGGCCGCCGATGAAGGAAAACACGAACATGAAAACCAGGATGACCAGACCGGTGACGGCCATGCGGTTGCGGATGAAGCGCTTGGCCACCAGCATACCGGGAGAAAGGACCTTAACACGACGGTCATCGTTCAGAGAATACTGCTCCTGAGCAGGCTCCTGGTCGGCGTGCTTCATTTCCTCGCGGATCTCCTCACGGATCTCCTGCTCGGCCTGCTGCTCATTGATCTTATCTTTGCGATCTGCCATTTTACTTCCTCCTCCCTTCTTAAGCGATGCGTACCCGCGGATCGACCACGGCGTACAGAATATCAGAAATCAGGTTACCCAACAGGGTCAGCACGGCCATGAAGACCAGGTAGAACATGGAGAACGGAATGTCGCCGCCCACCATGGACTGGTAGGAAATGTAGCCGATGCCGGGGATGGAGTACAGCGTCTCGGTGATCAGTGCGCCGGAAAACAGGCCGGGCAGAGAACCGCCGATGATGGTAACCAGGGGGATCAGGGTGTTGCGGAACGCATGGTGATAGATGACCTTGCGCTCGGACAGACCCTTGGCCCGGGCCGTGCGGATGAAGTCAGCGTTGAGCACCTCCAGCATGTTGGTGCGGGTGTAACGCATGAGGGAACCGACACTGATAACCACCAGGGTGACGATGGGCAGAACCAGATGATGTCCCATGTCCAGGAGCTTCGCGAAGGCCGAGAGCTGCTCGTGATTACGGCCGGTGAGACCATACAGGTCGAACCAGCCCAGCTTCACGGAGAAGACCAGCTTCAGCAGAGAAGCAAAGAAGAAGGTGGGCAGCGAAATACCGGCCAGCGCCAGCACCGAAATGACATAGTCTGTCTTGCTGTACTGCTTGGTGGCGGCAATGACGCCCAGGGGGATCGCGATGATGATCTCCAGCACGAAGGCGATCAGGCCCATGAAGAAGGAGATCCACACACAGTTGTTGAATACTTCCGTGACGGGTTTGGTCCACAGCCAGCTGTCGCCGAAGTTGAAGGTCAGCATCTGACCCAGCCATTTGAAGAAGCCGGGAACAATGCCCACGTCCAGATTGTACATTCTGGTGAGCTGCTCCATCCACTCCTCAAAGGACTTGGAGTTGGGCTGCATGGACTTCTGACGCGCCATAGCCTCCACGTAGGACGTGGGGAGACAGCGCATCAATGCGTAGATGACGAATGCGACAAGGAACAGGATGACGATTGAGATTAGAATTCTTTTGATGATGTATTTGCGCACTGATAACCCTCCGATCTGATGATACAGTGATGCAGATTGGCGGAACACGTCTGTTCCGCCCCTCCCTATAGACTACCCACTGCACATCAAGCAACACCCCCGGCCCCGCCCGGGTCGCTCCTTGATATGCAGTCGGGGCACCCCCCGGCGGCCGAAGCCGCCGGGGCGTACCTTGTGACTTAACCTATGTTGTCGTACAGGTCTTGGGTGCGGAACTTTGTCAGTTCAGCTCGATCTTCTCGACCTCGTTCAGCCAGCCATAGAAGGTGGTGATGTCGGGGGTAACAGTGTTCATGTTGACACGCTGGGTGGAGAAGATGATGGCGTTCTGACGCTGATAGACAGGAACCTCAACGGCCCAGTCAACGATGATGTCCAGGCAGGACTTGTACAGAGTCTTACGATAGCTCTGGTCCAGAGAATTGCGGGCATCCAGAATCAGCTGGTTCAGCTCGGCATCGTTGATGTCGTACATGTAGTTGGAGCCGCCGGCAGCCTTGCCGTCCATGCCGGAGAAGTAGATCTGATACATATCAGGATCCGGGGTGGCGCCCCAAGCGGCAGCCCACATGTCAGCCTGGTCGGCCTCGATGGTATCCCACAGCTGCGTGCTGTCGGACAGGTCGGTGACGATCAGGTGCACGCCGATCTTCTCCAGAGCCTTGGAGGCCTCGGTGAGGATCATGAAGGAGGGGTGATCGCCCTTGCCGTCGGCGGGGATCAGGGCCTCGCGCTCGATGGCGTAGTTAGCGGTATCCATACCACCCTCGGGGTTGGAGACGACCTTGCCGTTCTCGACCTTGCAGCCGGCGGCCTCGAAGAAGGTCAGGGCAGCCTGCAGGGCGGCCTCATACTTCTGCTCGTCGTTCATGTCGGAGGTATAGATGTCCTTACCCTGAGCATCCACAGAGAAAGCGACCTTGTAGCCAGGATCGGCAGCCTGAGGAGCAGCCCAAGAGGTGTTGGAGATGGGGTAGTTGATGACGGAAGCGCGCTCGCCATAGTAGGACTCGATGGCGACGGTGCGGTAAGCAGCCAGAACGGTGGCGAAAGCCTTACGATAAGCCTTGGAGGCATCGGAGCCAGGCTCCTTGTTGACGTTCATGGTGTTGGCGCTCATGCCGAGGTAACCATAGCCCAGGTTATCCACGGTATCGGTGGTGATGGCGGGGCCGTTGACATCGTCGTTCTTGTTGGCAGCCTTGATGGCGTCCACGGCGGTGGCGCTGAAGCTAGGATCGGTGATATCCACGGTGCCGGTGACGACGCCGTTGAGCTTATCGTCTTCCTGAGTCTGCAGGAAGTTGACATACTTGGTCTTGGGGGCGCCCAGATAGTAGGAATCGTTAGCCTCGAAGTTAACGGTACCATTCTCGAACTTCATGAACTTGTAGGGGCCAGCACCCATGGGGGTGGTAGTCTTGGCACGGACGGTGCTCAGATCGCCCTTGTCGAAGCCGAACTGGTTGTTCTCGTAGTTGTACTTGGTCTTGTCGCCATAGTAGTGCATGGGGGCGATGGTCACACCCAGCTGATAGATGGCGGTGGCGTCGACCTGGGTCAGGGAGACGGTCATGCTGTAGTCGCCGGTCTTCTTGATGCCGGAGATGTTGGCAGCGGAGGTGCCGGTCTCGATACCCTTGGTGTACTTGGTCTCGTAGTCGTTCAGAAGGCTGGTGAAGGTAGCGTTGGCCTTCTCGGTGTCGACAGCCTCGGTCAGGGTGTCGTACTTGGCCAGGATGGCGTTGAAGGCATCCGCCTCGGTAGCATCGGCGGGCAGCTCATAGCCCCAGTTCTTCATGCAGGCGGCAACGGAATCGCCCTCGGCGTTAGCGCCCTCGGCAATGCAGTACTGCATGATGTCCTGGACGAACTTCACGCCGGCCTGATCCACGTCAGCCCAGAAGGCAGTCTGATCCGCCTCTTCCCACTTGGAGAAGTCGGTGTTGTCGCGGCCGGCAGCCAGCATCAGGTTGTACAGGGTGTCCATACCGGAACGGTAAGCATCCATGCCCTCGATGGGCAGAGCAAACAGGGTGCTGTTGCCGTCGTAGGTAGGATCGCACAGGACGTACATGGAGAAGATGACGTCGTCGATGGTGATAGGCTCACCGTCGGAGAACTTCAGGTCCTCGCGCAGCTTGAAGTTGTAGTCCACAGTGCCATCGGTGTTCTCCACGATCTCGCAGTCAGCGGGACCATAGTAGGTGTAGTCGGTGCCATTGTAGGCCTTGGTTTCGCCTTCGATACCCTTCATGATGATGGCGCCCTGGCGATCGCCGTTCAGCAGGCTGATAGCGGTCATGACCCAGACGTCCTGGTCATAAGCGGTCTCGGAGAAGAAGGGGGAGAACTTGCTGTTGAACGGGGAATAACCCACGACCAACGGGGTGTCGTTGTTCTGCTTGCCTTTGTTGCCGCAGCCAACGAACAGGCCCAGGCACATGACAGCGCAAAGTACCAGAGCCAAGATACGGGTAGCTTTCTTCATTGGAATCCTCCTTAAATTTTTTTGAACGCGGGCAGAAGCCCGGAGTTCACAAAAGAAATTGGTGGATCACGCCTGAGGCGTATCCAGGTCCCGGGCGGGGAGCTTTTCCCATTTCAGGGTCAGCATATACCGCCACAGGAGCCACGCTCCCCCGGCCACCAGCGCCTTCAGCGCCAGGTAGGCGATCACGGAGGCCACGCGGCCGCCGGAGCCGTTCATGGCCAGGTACAGCACCATGGTCACGAAGCCCAGGCCCGCGAAGATCATGCAGAGCATGGCCCGGTGGGGCAGCGCCTGCACGCTCTTTTTATAAATGTACTCCCGGATGGGTTCCTCCGCCTTCCGCAGCCGGAGCACCGCCCAGATCACGCTGACCGCCGCCGCGGCCTCGCAGATATAGGGGAGGATGACGTACCAGCAGTTCAGCATGGCGGGGGCATCGCTGCAGCCGCCGGCCACCACGGCCAGCATGACGGCAACGCTCAGTCCCAGCAGCTCCCGCTGGACCCGGTCGCGGCTGCGGCCCTGGTCCACATAGGAGTAGTGGGTGCCGGTATATACATAATCACCGGCAAGATTCACATGGAAATCGTTGAGATGGGCACGGCGTCCGCCGCGCTTTTTATTCTTTTCTGCCATGATCTTTCCTTTGGGGACGGCTGGGTGCGTCCACGGCTCGCTGTCCACTACGCACCAGTCTGTTCGCCGATGGCGGACGGTTTTTGTGCATTTTACTTATCGCCGCTCAGGATTAAAATGTTTTCCTAATTGTATCATGAAACAATAGATTTTTCAACACTAAGATTAAACTTTCTGTGAATATTCCAAAAAAAATGACAAATATCCATTTTCTTTGTATTTTTATTCTCTTGCGCCGGATTTTCTGCTGTTTTTATCCGCTAACTTTCGCCGCAGATTAACGGTTAACGATTATATCTCGCAGATGTTTTCGGTGAACAGTTAGGTCAATTCGATCATGTTGTGGCAGAGCTGATAGTACTTCCCCTTCTGGTCCAGCAGCTCCCGGTGGTCGCCGCGCTCGATGATCCGCCCCTGCTCCAGCACCATGATGGCGTTGGCGTTGCGGACGGTGGAAAGCCGGTGAGCGATGACGAACACGGTGCGCCCGGCCATCAGGCCGTCCAGCCCCTGGCCGATGAGCTTCTCGGTGCGGGTGTCCACGGAGGAGGTGGCCTCGTCCAGAATCAGCACCGGAGCCCGGGACACCGCCGCCCGGGCGATGGCCACCAGCTGGCGCTGGCCCTGGCTGAGGTTGGCGCCGTCGGAATAGAGGACGGTGTCGTACCCCCGGGGCAGGTGGGAGATGAAATAGTGGGCGTTGGCGATCTTGGCGGCCTCCATGCACTCCTCATCGGTGGCGTCCAGGCGGCCGTAGCGGATGTTCTCCATCACCGTGCCGGTGAACAGGTGGGTGTCCTGCAGCACGATGCCCAGGGAGCGGCGCAGGTCGTCCTTGCGGATGTTGCGCACGTCGATGCCGTCGTAGGTGATGGAGCCGGCCTGGATATCGTAAAACCGGTTGATGAGATTGGTAATGGTGGTTTTTCCCGCGCCGGTGGAGCCGACGAAGGCGATCTTCTGGCCGGGCTTGGCGTACAGGGACAGGTCCCGCAGCACCGGCTTTTCCGGCACATAGGCAAAGTCCACATGGTCAAAGCGTACATCGCCCCGCAGGGGCACCAGGGTGCCGTCCGGCATACGCCAGTGGTAGTCGTCGCCCTTCTGCTCCAGGGTCACCTGGCCCTGGTCCTCCTCGGGAGGCAGGTCCAGGATGCCAAAAATCCGCTCGGCACCGGCCAGGGCCATCATCAGAGCGTTGAACTGCTCGGAGATCTGGCTGACGCGGTCGGCAAAGGTGCGGACATACTGCAAAAAGCCGATGAGGATGCCGCCGGCTCCCTCCCCTGTCAGCCACAGGACGCCCACCGCGCAGGTGATGGCGTAGAAGATGTGGGACAGGTTGTTGAGAATGGGGCCCACCATGGAGGTGACGGTGGTGGCGGTGGTGGAGGCCTTGCACAGGTCCTGGTTGATGACGTCGAACTGCTCCATGACCTCCTTTTCGTGGGTGAACACCTTCACGTCACGCTGGCCGGTGATCATCTCCTCCATATAGCCGCTGACGGCGGCGGTGAGACGCTGCTGGCTGGCGTAGGTGCGCTTGCTGATTTTGGTGGTGACCCGCACCACCAGCACCACGATAGCCCCCAGCACCACCATGATGGCAAACAGCCGCATGGACAGAGCCAGCATCATGGCAACGGTGCCCACCAGGGAGGTGATGGAGATGGCCAGCTGGGTGATGCTGTGCTGCAGCAGCTCGTTGGTGGCCTCGATGTCGCTGGTGTAGTAGCTCATCAGAGCGCCAGTCTTGTTTTCGTCGAAGAACCGCACCGGCTGGCGCTGCATGGTATCGAACAGCTCCGTGCGCAGCTGCTTCATGATGATGGCGCTGCACTCCAGCATCAGCCGGTTCAGCAGATAGTTGGTCAGGGCCGACAGCAGGTACAGCCCCGCCAGGCCCAGGATCAGGCTGATGTACTTGGCATACGTCTCGTTGGGAGCTGCGCCGCTGCTCTCCAGCAGGTTTGTCAGGGGCTTCATGCAGTAGGCAGCCCCGATGGTGGCCGCCACATAGGCCAGAATCGACAGCATCGCCGCCGTCAGCAGCAGGCGGCAGTGCTTGAAGTAGCACACCAGCCGCCACAGGATGGCGAAGGGGTTCTCTACCTTTTTATTATATTTCTGCAGGTCAACTCGCGGCATGATCCACCGCCCCCTCTCTCATCTGGCTCTCGTACACGTCACGGTAAATATGGCTGCGGGACAGCAGCTCCTGATGGGTGCCCATGTCCGCCAGACGCCCCTGGTCCAGCACCACAATGCGGTCGCAGGACATGATGGAGTTGATGCGCTGGGCAATGATGACCTTGGTGGCGCCGGGCAGGGCCGTCCGCAGACAGCGGCGGATGTGCTCGTCGGTGGCCATGTCCACGGCGGAGGTGGAGTCGTCCAGGATCAGGATTTTCGGCCGCTTCAGAATGGCCCGGGCGATCAGCAGCCTCTGCCGCTGGCCGCCGGACAGGTTGGCGGCGTTCTGCTCCAGCACCGTGTCATAGCCGTCGGGGAAGCGGTCGATGTACTCGTCGGCCCGGGCGATGGCGCAGGCGGCCTGCATCTGGGCCAGGGTGGCGTTGGGGTCTGCCCAGCGGAGGTTGTCGGCGATGGTGCCGGAGAACAGGGAGCCGTTCTGCAGCACCATGGACACGCCGCTGCGGAGATTTTCCAGGGTATACTCCCGGACGTCCCGGCCGTCCACCTTCACGGTGCCGGACAGGGCGTCGTAAAACCGGGGGATCAGGCTCACCAGGGTGGACTTGCCCTCGCCAGTGCCGCCGATGACGCCGATGGTCTCGCCGGAGGCGATGTGCAGGGTCACATGGCGCAGGGCCAGCTTGTCGGGGTCCCGGGTATAGCTGAAGCACACGTCCTCGAAGTCGATGCTGCCGCTTTCCACTGCGGCGTCGGAGGGGCCGTCGGTGATGTCAATTTCCTCGTCCAGCACCTCGTTGATGCGGACCAGGGAGGCCTGGGCCCGGGACAGGGACATGACCAGCCAGCTGATCATGGACAGGGAGTTCACCGCCATACCGGCGTAGTTCACCAGGCTCACCAGCTGGCCGGTCAGCAGGCCGGTGGTCCGGAAAATGATCTCCCGGCCGCCGAAAAACAGAATCAGCACGCTGCACGTCCACATAATGCCCATGGTAATGGGGCCGGACAGGGTAAACAGTCTCCCTGCGCCCAGCTGGGCCCGGCGCAGGTCGTCGGTGGTTTTGTCAAAGCGCTTGGACTCGTAGCCCCCCCGGACGAAGGCCTTCACCACGCGGCTGGCCACCAGATTCTCCCGGACGGCCTGGTTCATGCCGTCCATCATCTTCAGCATCCGCTTGAAGCGAGGCTGGCCCACCTTCAGCAGGATCACCATCAGCACCACCAGCAGGGGGATGCAGATCAGCAGCAGGGGCGCAAGACCCGGGGAGACGATGAAGCTCATGACCGTGGCCAGGATCACCATCACCGGGGCCCGGTACAGGGTCACCAGGGACTGACGCATGGTGTCACGCAGGGTGTTGATGTCCGTGGTGGCCCGGGTGATCAGCTGGGGGGTGGAGATGTGGTCGATGTTGGAGAAGGAGAAGCTCTCGATCTTCCCCAGCAGAGTGCTGCGCATATTCCGGGCGAAGCCCTGGGTGGCGATGGCGGAGCAGCGGGCCGCCAGAACGCCCATGGCCATGGACAGGCAGGCCACGCCCACCATAATGGCCCCCACCGTCAGCACGAAGCGGCTGCGGTTGGCGATCAGCTCCGGGGAAAACAGCCCCTGGAGCATGAAGGTGCTCTCCCGGTACAGGCCGCCGTCCACGATGGTGGACATCAGCATGGGGATCAGCAGCTCCAGCACCACCTCGGTGATGCCGAATATCAGGGCGGCTGCCGTCCAGCCCTTATAACGGCCCAGGACAGGGCCCAGGTGCCGGAAAAGCCCCGGTTTTTTCTGTGTCTTGATAAGACGTCACCTCTGTTTCTTTTATGCAGGATTTCTGAAGTTATACACGGCTATTATATCAGACCCCGTCGAGTTTCACAAGCGGAAAAATTCCGTGGCTTTTTATCCGCCAGAATCCACAAAAAGCGCAAAAAAATGCTGCAAGCGCAGCGCTTGCAGCATTTTTTTATTTGGGTGAAACTTACTTCAGCTCGACCTTGCCGCCGACTTCCTCGACCTGCTTCTTCAGAGCCTCGGCGTCCTCCTTGGACAGGCCTTCCTTCATGGTGGTGGGGGCGCCCTCGACGGCAGCCTTGGCCTCGGCCAGACCCAGACCCATGACCTCGCGGACGACCTTGATGACCTTGATCTTCTGAGCGGCGTCGAAACCGGTCAGGACCACGTCGAACTCGGTCTTCTCCTCGGCAGCGGGAGCAGCAGCGCCGGCAGCGGGAGCGGCCATGGCGGCGGCGGACACGCCGAACTCTTCCTCCAGAGCGTGGACCAGCTCGGACAGCTCCAGAACGGTCAGGCCCTTGATTTCCTCGATCATAGCAGTAATCTTCTCGGACATTTTGATAAGCCTCCTAATTGTAAGATATTTGTTTGATTTGGGTGGGGCGGAGAGGCCCCGGGGTGGTGCCGGAATTTACTCGGCGGCGGCTTCCTCGGCGGGAGCGCCGTCCTTCTCGGCGATCTGCTTCAGCACACAGGCCAGAGCAGAGATGGGGGCCAGCATGGTGCCCAGAACCTGGGCCTGCAGCACGGGCAGAGCGGGGATGGAAGCCAGAGCATTCACGGTCTCCAGGGAGACGACCTTGCCTTCCATGAAGCCGCCCTTGATCTCGAACTTGCCATTGAGCTTCTTTGCATAGTCAGCGATGACGCGGGCAGGGGCGACGGGATCGTCCATGCACACGGCCAGGGACGTGGTGCCGTTGAGCTGATCATCCAGCTCGTTGAGACCCACGTTGTTGAATGCAAAGCGCAGCAGGGTGTTCTTGATGACAGCGTATTCCACGTTGTTCTCGCGGCAGTCCGCGCGCAGAGCGGTGTCCTCTGCCACGGTGATGCCCTTGTAATCAACGATGACACCGGCGGCTGCATTCTGCAGCTTCTCGGTCAGCGCCGCCACGATGGCCTGCTTTTCGGACAGAACTTTTGCGTTGGGCATTCTTTGATTTCACCTCCGGAAAAAATGTCGGTGCGTTCAAAAAGAAAACCGTCCCTGTATCCAAGGACACAAGGACGGTGTAAAGCAATCGGAAACGATTTGCCATCCTCGGCAGGACTTACGGCTTGCGCCACCTGCTGTCTTTGGAACGCATCTGGTATTATATCAGGGGCGTGACGGTTTGTCAAGCCGAAGATATCAAATGTTTCAGCCGGTTTTTTTACAGCTGCTTGTTGGCGTTCATCTTGACGCCGGGGCCCATGGTGGAAGCGGCCACGCAGGACTTGATATACTGGCCCTTGGCGGCGGCGGGCTTGGCCTTGATGATGGCGCCCAGCAGAGCGGTATAGTTCTCATACAGCTTGTCCGCGCCGAAGGAAACCTTGCCGATGGGGCAGTGGATGATGTTGGTCTTGTCCAGAC
>OODG01001118.1_pt1 | contig 18819 bp, 18 predicted proteins | sample 1671621 | NCBI WGS metagenome assembly OODG01 (sample SAMN06348175, study PRJEB24527) | human gut metagenome | biome: human gut; feature: ankylosing spondylitis patient; material: feces | host: Homo sapiens | place: China | collected 2015-10 | reverse complement strand
AGAATACGTGCCTGTCACGCACGGGGTCAGGGGTTCGAGTCCCCTACGCACCGCAGAAAAGGAAGCCAAACGGCTTCCTTTTTTCGTATACGTTGCTCCCGTCTGCAACGACAATAGACCTACAAGGGGTGGGGGTAATAAGAGGACGTAGAGACAGAGTATGGGTAGAGGAGGGACAGGCACAGGCGGGCAAGAGAGGCCCTTATAGGAGAGCGGGAACAGAGGGCAGGGGGATATATGTATGATGTAAGATCCTGTAAACAGTAATATCTACAGGCTTTATTATTGTGTATATTTTCCGGAGGACGGAATCCTGCACCTTGCAGGTATGTCAATACAAGAACATCATCCTTTGCACATGAACTGTGCAGGGGATGATGCCTTTTCTGTGTATTGGTCAGTGGAAGATTTGGGGTCAGTTACCCGCAAACCATGTCTTGAAGTCGTTGACACGCAGTTTGCTGACAAGGATCTTCTCCTGAGCGGGAATCTTGAGGTTGATGGCCAGTCGGTTGTTGAACCACAGGTCGATGTCCTGCACGGCGTTGCGTGAGATGAGGTATTGCCGGTTTACGCGAAAAAAACGGTCGGGATCGAGACTGTCGGCAAGTTCGTCCAACGTATTTGGCAGTACGTAACTCTCATTCGGTCCCACGACAGCTTTGGTGACACCATCTGCGATACAGAAATATTGTATCTGGTCGACCGCCAGCGGCAGCAGTTTGTCGCCCTTGTAGGGAATGAGGAAGTGTGTCTTGTAGTGTCCGTGCTTTTGCAGGGCATTTATCAGCGCCGAGAGGGCGTTGCTCTGGTCGGGCGTATGATGCAGTGTCTTGAGCTTGTCGAGGGCGCGTTGCAGATCCGCGGCGCCTATGGGCTTGAGCAGGTAATCCACGCTGTTTACCTTGAATGCCCGCAATGCATATTCGTCGTATGCCGTAGTGAATATGATGGGGCAGTCGATACGTACATGCTCGAATATCTCGAATGACGAACCGTCGGCCAGATGTATGTCCATGAATACCACATCGGGCGCATGGTTCGACTCGAACCATGCGACGCTGTCGGTGACGCTGTCCAGCACCTCCGTAACCTCAGTGTCGGGTGCGACCTCCTTGAGCAGGGCTTTCAGGTTGCGTACGGCGGCCTTCTCGTCCTCAATTATCAGTGCTTTCATAGTCGTTTCGCGGTTGTTGCAGTGGCAGCCGTACGCTGAAGATACCGTTTTCGGCCGATATCTGTATCTCCTGCTGCCACAGCAGGTTGTAGCGTTTGGCCAGATTGTCCAGACCGATGCCCGGGCCTGCCGGCGTCAGTCGCTTGGGTTGTATGCGGTTGCTTACAGAGAGCATGCCGCCTTCGGTGCGTATCGATATCGTGAGCGGATTGCGGTTGCTGATCTCGTTGTGCTTGATGGCATTCTCGATGAGCAGCTGCACAGACATCGGCGGCAGCAGCATGGAGTTCATGCTTTGGTCGATATGGATGTCGAAGCGTAGATTATCCTCATAGCGCATCTTCATCAGGTAGATGTAGGCTTCGGCAAACTGCATCTCCTCGGCGAGGGTCACGCTGCGGCGGTCGTCGTCCTGCAAGGTGTAGCGCAGTACGCGCGAAAGCTCCTGCGTGTAGTCTATGGCCTTGGTGGGGGATTCGCGTATGAGCGAGAGCAGGGTATTGAGCGAATTGAACAGCATGTGGGGGTTCAGCTGGTTCTTGAGTGACTCGTATTGGTGGCGCACACTCTCTGTACGCAGCTCCTCGTTCTCGACAATGATGCGCTGCTGCTTGACTACGAGATGGTATATGTAGTTGGTACCGGTGACGATGCTGGCGATAATGAGGTCGCGCAGCGGATGCAGGTAGTGGTGAACCATGGCGTCGATGGCCGGAATGTCGAACTGGTGGTGCAGCAGCACAAACAACTGTCCGAAGAGGCTGCTTGCGGCCCACGTAAGGAAGAACGACAGCGCCATCTTGGTCTTGGTGACGCGCACCATCGGCGTGTTGAAACAGAAGATGCGCATGTTGATCCAGAAGAGCAGCAGCAGCGAGATGAACGTAAAGAGTATCTCGTTTATGACATCCTGCGGCTCCATTCCGGCGAACAGCTCCTGCCGTTCGAAGCTGTCCGAGAGTGACAGCACCTCCGGGAAATGGATAAGCACGGCCACCACGGCTGAGACGATGAGCGTGGTGATCGGATACCGGTCTTTGAATGTCAGAGGTGCTTTCATACGACAAAAATAATATTATTTCAGTTCAACGCGAGCAGTTGCATACATTCCCGGGCGGAATTGGGGATTCTGCTCCGATATGCGGACGTAGACATCGATCGAGCGGTTTTCGTTGTTGACCTGCTGTCCGATCATGGTTATGGCGCCGCGGAAGGTCTTGCCCTCGATACCGTTTACGCGGAAGACGACGCTGTCACCGGCCTTGAGGTTATGGAGATCCTTCTCGTATGCCGTCAGACGCAGCATCATGTTACTCTTGTCGACGATCTCGCAGAGGGGCTCGCCCACATCGAAGTGGCGTCCGATGTTCATGTTGACATTGGCGGCGCGGATAATGCTGTTCAGCTCCTCGATATTTATTCCGTAGCGGGCAATCTTGGCGCGGTTGTAGTTTACCACGAGCTGCGGCAGACCCATAGCCTGCTCTACGAGCACGTCCGAGGCTCCGGGCACCTGCTCGACATATTTTGCCGCCTCCTTGGCCTTGTAGTATAGTTCGGCCATATCCTCACCGTAGAGTTTGATGGCTATGTCGGCCTTGGCTCCGGTCATAAGCTCGTTGAAACGCAGCTGTATTGGCTGGCTGAAGTTGAACTCGACGTCGGGAATGGTATCGAGCGACGCATTCATCTTATCTACGAGTTCGGCACGTGACGAGGCGCTTGTCCACTCCTCGAATGGCTTCATGACGATCATTACGTCGGCATCTTCGACAGCCATGGGGTCGGTCGGGACCTCCGCCGTACCGATCTTGGCCACGACGTGCTTTATCTCTGGAAAGTTGTCCATAAGGATCTTCTCGGCACGCTCCGAGACGTTGATGCTGCGCGAGAGCGAGCTTCCGGCCGGAAGAGTCATCTGCATGGCGAAGTCACCCTCGTCGAGCGTAGGGATGAACTCGGCACCCAGACGTGTGAAGAGCATGAGACTTGCGATGAATGCGGCAATGGCTGCGCCGACGGTCGCCCAGCTGAACCTCAGACATACGGCCAGACATTTCTGATATATCCTGTTGAGCCATGCGAAGAACCTGTCGGCGAACGACGGCTTTGAACTTATGTGGTGCGAGAGGAAGAGCGACGACATCATCGGCACATAGGTCAACGACAACAGCAACGCTCCGATGATACAGAACACGAGCGTCTTGGCCATGGGCGTAAAGTACTTGCCCTCGATTCCCGTAAGCGTGAGGATGGGGAAGAATACGATAAGTATGATTATCACGGCGAATGTGGCCGAGCGTACGACGTTGCCTGCTCCGGCTATGACCTGAGCATCCATCTGTTTGCGGGAGAGTGTGCGCCCGAGGTTCGACTGCGAGAAGAGATGCGCGAGGATACCCTCGACGATGACGATAGAACCGTCGACGACGATACCGAAGTCGATGGCACCGAGGCTCATCAGATTGGCCGAGACACCGAATATGCGCATGAGAATGAAGGCGAAGAGCATCGCAAGCGGAATGACCGAGGCGACGATCAGACCGGCGCGGGCGTTGCCGAGGAATACTATGAGGACGACGAAGACGATGATGGCGCCCTCGATAAGGTTGCGGATGACGGTCGAAATGTTACGGCTGACGAGCTCTGAACGGTTCAGATAGGGACTTATCGTAACACGGGCAGCATCTTCTGTATCTTTTCCACGCGGGCCTCGAGCTCTTTGGTTACGACATTGGCATTTGCGCCCTTGAGCATCATGGCTATGCCGCCGACACACTCACCCTTGCCGTCGCGTGTCATGGCTCCGAAACGTTTTGCCGATCCGAACTTGACGGTCCCGACGTCGCTGATGTGTATGGGTATGCCGCCGCGGTTTGTAACGACTATCTGGCGGATATCGTCCAGCGAGGAGATCATACCCTCGGAACGTATGTAGTATGCGCGGTTGACCTTCTCGATATAGCTGCCGCCTGTATTCTGGTTGTTGCGGCTCAAGGCATCGAATACGTCGCTTATGGTTATGTTGAGCGAGTAGAGCGCGTCGGGATCCACGGCAACCTCATACTGCTTGAGATAGCCGCCGAAGCTGTTTATCTCGACTATGCCGGGTATGCCCGACAGCTGGCGCTTGACGATCCAGTCCTGTATGGTACGCAACTCCATGGCGTCGTACTTGTCCTCATATCTGGGAGCCACGTCGAGCGTATATTGGTATATCTCGCCCAGACCGGTGGTTATGGGCATCATCTCGGGCATGCCGAGCTCCGTGGGAATCTCACCCGCGACGGTCTGGACCTGTTCGTTGATTAGCTGCCGCGCGTCGAGTATCGGAACACTCTCCTTGAATACGACCGTGACGACCGAGAGCCCGAAACGCGATACGGAACGGATCTCCTCGACGTTCATGATGTTGCTCATGGCAACCTCTATGGGGAATGTGATGAGCTGCTCGACCTCCTGCGGGGCGAGTGTCGGTGAGACGGTTACGATCTGTACTTGGTTGTTGGTAATATCCGGTACGGCGTCGACCGGAAGCGTGAGCATCGCGTATATTCCGCCTGCAAGCAGGAAGAGTGTCGTGAGCCCGACGAATAATTTTTTCGTGATCGCAAAGCGGACTATTGCCTGAAACATTGTATCGTGAAAATTTATTTTCGCGCAAAGGTAATCTCGACCGTCCAAGATCGTGTGGAAATATGCTGAATTGAAGAATTTGCGAGATGAAGTGTCTATATGGCGAGATGAATGTTCCGGTATGTGCATCGGGCGGCGTATGGTAGATATGGTTGTCTTTCCAGAACCAAAAGCAAGGGCGGCGGATTGCTCCGTCGCCCTTGTATCACAGAGGTAATTGCCGTGCTATTTGCAGCCGCAGCTTCCCTTCAGGAACATCTGCTTCATGCTCTGGGCCTGCTCCTTGCCGCCTCCTGCGGCTATCTCGGCCGCTGCCTGCAGGTTCTGCGCCTCGGCCATGTCGAGATATACCGATGCCGACAATGCGGCGCGGTCGTCGCTCTTGGAATCCATCATGAGCAGGTACGATATGATGATGCGTGCGCCCGTCTCTACCAGATTGCGTGCGTGGAACGATTTTGCCTCGGCATCCATCTCGGCCACGGCGCCGCACATACGCTCAAATTCGTCTGTCATCTTGCGCAGACGCACCTTGGCCTTGACCCCTATGTCGAGTACGGCGGCGTCGGCCTCGTATTCGCGTATGCGGTTGAGCATGACACCGCTGGAGGTGTAGCGCGCTGCGGCTACGACCTGCATCTGCGACGTGCCTTCATAGAGGGTCGTGACGCGGGCGTCACGGTAGAGACGCTCGACGGCGAACTCTTTGATGAATCCTGATCCGCCATATACCTGCACGGCGTCGTATGCCACTTGGTTGGCATATTCGCCGGCCATGAGCTTGAGCATCGGGGTGTACATGTCGGCATATTTCGATGCGCGGCGCATCTCGGCACGCTCATCGTCCGAGAGCTCCTTCTTTGCGCCGAGGAGCTTGGCTATGTCGACATATCGGGCCGTCTCGTAGAGCAGGGCGCGTGAACCGTCGAGTTTGGCCTGCATGCGGCTCAGCATGGAATAGACGGCGGGGAAGGTAGCTATCGATACACCGAACTGTTTGCGCTCGTTGGCATAGCGTACGGCCTCACGCAGCGCGGCCTCCATGATCCCGACCGACTGCGCGCCTATGTCGAGGCGTGCGCCGTTCATCATCGACATGACATACTTTATGAGGCCCAGACCCCGCGAGCCGAGCAGTTTGGCCGGAGCGTTGTTGAATGCCAGCTCGCACGTGGGCGATCCCTTTATTCCCATCTTGTGCTCGATGCGGCGTACCGTCACGCCGCCCCAGTTGCGGTCATATACGAAGCACGAGAGACCGCGTGCATCCGTCGTGCCGCTTTCGGAGCGTGCCAGCACCAGTTTTATGTCGGCGTCACCGTTTGTGATGAAACGCTTGACACCGTTGAGCAGCCACATGCCGCGCTCCTCGCTCCATGTGGCCTTCAGCATGGCCGACTGCAGGTCGCTGCCGGCATCGGGTTCGGTGAGATCCATCGAGCAGGTTTCGCCGCGCGAAATGCGGGGGATAAACTCGGCCTTGAGCTCCTCGTCGCCGAATTCGCGTATGATGTCGACGCAACCCTGCAGCGACCATATATTGCAGAACCCGGCATCGGCGCGCGCCACCATCTCCGAGGCCATGACGAACATTACGGTCGGGAAGTTCAGCCCGTCATAGCGTCGCGGCTGCGTCAGTCCGTAGAGGCCCGATCGGGTCAGCATATCGTGGTTGCGCTGCGTTCCCGAGGCGTATGTCACGCGGCCACCCTCGCAGTGGGGGCCCTCGGCGTCGACGTCGAAGGCGTTGGGGGCAATGGTGCCGGCGCATATCTCGCCCATGACCTCCATAACCTTGTCGTACGAGTCTATGGCGTCGTCGAAGTTCTCGGGAGCCGAACGGTATTCGCGGCTCTGCGTGTAACCATCCTCCTTGAGCGCGACGATGCGCTTCATCATCGGGTGCGTCATCTGACGCTTGAGACGGTCGTTGTCCTTATAGAAATTGTTCATTCTTGTTCCTCCTAACGTCTGTTGTTTCTGATCTGTGCCATGATACGCTCGACCGTCTGCACGGCGTCGCCAACGATGGCGTAGTCGGCGATACGGTGTATCGGGGCCTCCGCGTCGCAGTTTATCGATATGATGCAGGCCGAATGGTCCATGCCTACGGTGTGCTGTACCTGCCCCGATATGCCGCAGGCGATATATAGTTTCGGACGTACGGTTATTCCAGTCTGTCCGATCATGCGCTCGTATCCGCCGACATATCCTGCGTCGATTGCGGCACGCGTGGCGCCTACCTCACCGCCCAGCATCTCGGCCAGACGGAACAGTACACCGAAGTTCTCGGCGCTGCCCATGCCGTAGCCTCCGGCGACGATAACCTTTGCCGACTTGAGGTCTGCACCGCGCTTGCGCGCTGTCTTGCCGATGATCTCGACGGCAAAATCCTCCTGCTTGAGCAGTGCATTCGTGTCGATGTCGATACGTTCGCTCTCGACAGGGCTGCCGACAGGCTCCTTGGCCATGACACCCTCGCGTATGGTAGCCATCTGCGGGCGCGTTGCGGGCGATATGATTGTCGTGAGCTGGTTGGCAACGAAACTCGGTCGTATGCACTTCAGCACGCCCTTGTATTCATTACCCTTGTATGAGCAGTCTCCCAGTTCGAGAGCCGTGCAGTCGGCCGTAAGTCCGCATCCGATCTCGGCTGCAAGACGCGGCGCCATGTCACGGCCCACCGATGTGGCGCCGGCAAGGAATATGTCGGGCTGCTCGGTCTCGACGACGTGCTTGGCTATGCGGACGTAGGGCAGCGTGAGGTAATCCTTCAGACGCGCATCCTCGGCGCAGAATATCTTCGCGGCACCGTATCGGCGTGCCTCCTCGGCTGCAAGGGATGTATTGTCGCCTATGATGAGGGCTTCGAGTTGACCTGCAGTCTCGGCGGCCAGACGCCGCCCCTTGGTAAGAAGTTCCAGACTCACCTCGCTCAGGGCGCCGTCGCGGGTCTGGCAGAATATCATTACTTTGTTCATCTTCTCTGCGCTTAATGCTATTCGACAATGTGGCTCTCGACAAGCCGTGCGATAAAATCCGACAACGACTCCTCGTCTGCGGCGATCCACTCGGTATCCTTATGCTGGGCAACGATGGTGCGGCTGTCGACAACCTGAGTGGGAGATGATTCTGCGCTACTACGCGGAGGTGCGGCCGGAAGAGCATCCCGAATGGCTGACCGACGATGCGCCGATGTGGATCTGGTTCGCGGCGTGCAGCCGCATCCGGGCATCGGAGGAGGTGACGGCCGTCCACCGCATGTTGCCCGAAAGCGTCAGCCAGAGTCGGGCTTACCGTGCGCGCATCGCCTTCTGCGATTCGCTGTGCGACATCTCGCTCTGGTTCGACGCCCGCTACGGCGCGGGGCGCCACCTGCGGGCGCTGCGTCGGCGTCGGATGCGCGTGGCGCTGTGGGTGTTGTCGCGCGACGGTACGACGGCGGAGTATCTTTCGCGCTGGTGGCGCGACGTGCGGCGCACGCCGCTGCTCGTGTTCGATGCGGCGGGATACGGACTGTTGGTGAAGAAATGGCTGCGACGGCAGCCGAAACGATAAAGCTATGACATTGAAGGAACGTTATGCGGGCGTGATCGGCTGGTTCGAGGCCAACATGCCCGTAGCCGAGAGCGAGTTGCAGTACAAGGATCCCTACCAGTTGCTGGTGGCCGTCATTCTTTCGGCGCAGTGTACCGACAAGCGGGTCAACATGACTACGCCGGCGCTTTTCGAAGCCTATCCTACGCCCGAGGCGATGGCGCAGGCTACGGCCGAAGAGATCTACGCCTACATCAAAAGCATCTCCTATCCCAACAACAAGGCCAGGAACCTGGCCGCCATGGCGCGGATGCTCTGCACGGAGTTCGGCGGCGTGGTGCCGTCGGATCTCGACGCCTTGCAGCGATTGCCCGGCGTGGGGCGCAAGACGGCCAACGTCGTGGGGGCGGTCATCTGGGGCAAGGAGGTGATGCCCGTCGATACCCACGTCTTCCGCGTGTCGGCCCGCATCGGGCTTACGCGCGGCGCTAAAACCCCGCTCCAGACCGAGTTGCAGCTCGAAAAGAACATCCCGTCGCATCTGCTGCCCGTGGCGCATCACTGGTTGATTCTCCACGGCCGTTACGTCTGCACGGCGCGGGCTCCGAAGTGCGACGCCTGCGGGATCGCGCCGTGGTGCAAGAGCCGTGAGAAGCAGAAAATGGCGGATAAGTAGGAAATTTCCGAACCTTTTGTTACCTTTGACTTCGTCTTAGATACTCCCGTTCGACAATGCTCAAATAAATTTGACATTGTACTCACTTATTCGTATCTTTGAAGCGATGAAGATCGACAGTGCAAAAATCGAAGCGCTCCGCGAACTGCTCGCCGCACCTCACCGTAAGATCGTGCTGGTCGCACATACCAACCCCGACGGCGATGCGATCGGGGCCTCGACGGCATGGCGCGATGTGCTCGCGGCGATGGGGCATGAGGTGACGATGATCGTCCCCAACAAATACCCCTATTTTCTCGACTGGATGCCCGACATCCGCGAAGTGGTGATCTTCCGCTTCGCGCCCGAACGCGCGCTCGAAGCCATTCGCGGGGCGGATATCGTCTTCTGCCTCGATTTCAACTCCCTGTCGCGCCTCGAAGCGCTCAGCGACGCGCTGGCCGAGAATACGGCGGCGCGGCGCGTGCTGATCGATCATCACCTTTCGCCCGACGGAGGCTTCGACCTGCAATTCTCCTATCCGCAGTCGTCGAGCACCTGCTTCCTGCTCTACTGCATCATCGAGCAGCTCTGCGGAACGGAGGTCATCACCCGCAAGATGGCCGAAGCGCTCTATGTGGGCATGATGACCGATACCGGCAACTTCTCCTTCTCGTTCCTCACGCCGGCGCTCTACCGCGCCCTGGCCGTCCTGGTCGAGAAAGGGATCGACGTGGCCGGTATTCACAACAGCGTCTACAACGGTTATACGGAGGACCGCGCCCGTCTGTTCGGCTATGCGATCCACCGCAAGATGAACATCATCCAGGAGGGGACGGCGGCCTACATGTCGCTTACGGAGGCCGAGATGCGCCGCTACCGTTTCCAGCAGGGCGACAGCGAGGGATTCGTCAATTATCCGCTGACGATCAAGAAGATGAAGATGTCGGCCATGTTCCTCGGCCACCACAAGTTCATCCGTGTGTCGCTGCGCTCGCGCGGCGATGTGGACGTCAACCTCTTTGCCCGCAAATATTTCGACGGCGGCGGACACAAGAATGCCGCCGGGGGCAAATCCTATGTCTCGATGGACGAGACGATCGCTCATTATATCCGTTCGGTCGAGGAGTTCGCCTGCGAGGGCGGCCTCGATACCCCCCCCCTTCGGTAGTCCGGTGCGGTATCGGCTTCCGCGGGGAAAGTGCATCTGAACCTAAAACCGTTATAAATGAGCCGATATTTGCTATTTTTTGGTTGCGTCCTTCTGGGCGTGCTTCCCTGCAAGTCGCAGGATGTAATCGTTTTGCATAAGGAGAACAAGCTTACGGGGCGTGTGCTGTGGGAGAAAAGTAAGGGTGACAGCCTGTTCTACCGCAGTGCGGTGTCGTCGGGCGACTCGCTGCTACTGTTCGTTCCGCGCCGTCGGGTTGAATATGTCCTGAGCGACGGCGATCGCCGGATGCTTTACCGCGGCAAAACCCGCGGCTGGCAGCCGTGGCGGGGCCGTACGTTCAACGAGGTACCGCAGCATCGGATGCTCTATGCCGCGTCGTGGAGCACGATTCTCGACGGCTGGTCGATCGATGCGTCGGCGATGCGGATGATGAATCGCAATAACCGTATCGGTGTGGGGGCGTTTGTCCGGTATTTTTCGACGAATCCGTCCCGTGACGACTATGTCAGAATTTCTACATACGATCATCGAGCGGTTGCTTTCGGGCCTCAAACTGAAATCCGAGGGTATAGCCGGCGGTTGAAAACTTTTTTCTATGTCGATTTTGGATTGGGAGGATGTTATCACCATTTCAAATGGGGCGATGGCTATGATGCCAAGTTGGAATGGCTGGAAACGTATGTCAAGCGGGAAGAGCTCGAAAACCAGTATCCTACCTCGCGTTGGGCCTATCAATTCAACTATCGTTTGGGTGCTTACGTTCGGTTGACGCGCGGATTGTATGCCGATGTGGCTTTTACCGGAATAGGACATATCTTCACGCGAATTCCCCAGAAATACATATCCAGCGACCAGTTTCCCTTCGGGTTTAGCGTCGGTCTGCGCTTCGGACGGGAACGCAGGTGAGGCGCATGGGCGGTAAGAAAGCTGCTGCAACCTTTTCGGTTGCAGCAGCTTCGGCTTTGATCGGTGCGGTCAATCGGGCGGGTCGGCTCGATGACAGGGACTTATCTCCCTGCGGAGAGCGTGTCGGCCGTGCCGGAAACCGCTGCCGTATCCGCAGGAATTCCGGCGGCAGTCGTATCCTCAGGGGCGTTCACGAGGCTGTCGGACGTCGAATCGGGTGCCGCAACGGAGGTCGCGGCGGGTGCCGCGGCCGATCGGCCGGCCCGTCCGATAAACGAAGAATAGGTGCCGGAACCCAGGATGGCGAAGACAACCACGGCGAGAACGGCTGCCGCGGCCAGCAGTCCGACGATGCGCTTAATCATGCGGCGCCTCCTCCGCAGGCTCTTCTTCGGCAGGCTGTTCCTCCGCCGGTTCTCCCTCGGCGACGGCCTCTGCGGCCTTTACCGTCGGAATCGTGGGATGTTCCAATTCTCCGATCGCGCGCACGATCACCTCGTCTTCGGGATAGATGCTCAGGAAATAGCCGCTGTCTTCGAGCGAGGTGTTCCGGCCGATGTAGGCTTTGAGCTGCGCCTCCATCAGCTGCCGCGAGCGAGCGATGTCGCCGTAGCGCGGGGCGACGCCCTTGCGGGCGGCGTAGCGGATGAAGTCGTCGACGAGTCCCCGGTCAGCGTCGAGCAGTGCCCGCAGGTCGGCTGTCGTCCGGACGGCGTTGAGCGCCTTGCGGTGGGCGTCGGCGTATTCGATCGTATAACGGTAGAGAATGTTGCGTCCCGATACTTCGAGGTAATATTTGGTCAGGTCGGTCGTGTCGAGCGGTACGAAGATGTCGGGCATGATGCCGCCGCCGCCGTAGACCACCTTGCCGCCCGGCGTTGTGCGGCGCAGCGCGTCGTCGAAACGGATCGAATCGGCCGAGAAGAACTCGTTGTGCTGGTAGCGGTTCCAGATGTCGGCGTCGTAGCTCTCGGCGTCGCCCGAGGTGTAGGGTTTCTGGATCGAGCGCCCCGTGGGGGTGTAGTAGCGGGCGACGGTCAGCCGCAGCGCCGAACCGTCGGCGTAGGGAATCTGCTGTTGGACGAGCCCCTTGCCGAACGAACGGCGGCCGATGATCGTTCCGCGGTCGTTGTCCTGCAACGCTCCGGCGAGGATTTCGCTCGACGAGGCGCTTCCCTCGTCGACGAGCACCGCCAGGTCGAGGTCGGCGGCACTGCCCGTGCCGTCGCTGTATTGTTCGATGCGCTGGTGGTTGCGGTCTTCGGTATAGACGATCAGTTTGTCGGCGGGCAGGAACTCGTTGGCGATGGCGATCGCCTGGTCGAGGAACCCGCCCGAATTGCCCCGCAGGTCGAGGATCAGTTTGCGCATTCCCTGCGTGCGGAGCGTCGAGAGCGCTTCGAGCAGTTCGGTGTGCGAGGTGCGGGCGAACTGGTCCAGTTTGACGAAGGCGATGTCGCCGGTGAGCATCAGTGCCGCCGTGAGGCTGCGGATCGGGATCTTGTCGCGCACGACCGTCACCTCCACCAGTTCGTCGATGCCGCGCCGTTCGAGGCCCAGCCGCACCTCCGAGCCGCGTTTGCCGCGCAGCCGGCGCATGATCTCGCGCTGGGCGATCTGTTGTCCGGCCACCAGCGAATCGTTGATGCGCACGATGCGGTCGCCCGCCACGACGCCCGCCTTGTCGCTCGGCCCCGACGGAATGACGTTCAGCACGATCACCGTGTCGGTGGCCATGTTGAATACCACGCCGATGCCGTCGAATTCGCCGTCGAGCGGTTCGTTGATTTCGGCCATCTCCGAGGCGGGGATGTAGACCGAGTGGGGGTCGAGTTCCGAAACGATGACGGGCAGCGCCCGTTCGACGAGCGAATCGATGGCCACCGAGTCGACGTACTGCGTCTCGATGAGCGACAGCGTCTGCGATACCTTGTTCTGAGGCAGCGCCAGCGAGCGCAGGATGCCCTTGATGTCGGATTCGGCCGACGACCTCCCCAGAAATTGTCCGAGGAAGATGCCCAGGGCGACTGCCGCTGCCACGACGAGCGGAAGCAAAACGGTGGAACGGGAGTTTTTGTACATGATGCGCGGCGCTTATTTCTTGGGTTTGGGTTTGTTCTGGAACGTGTAGCTCAGTCCGACGCTCAGAATGGCCTGGGTCTGTACCGCATAACTTTGGGCGCGGTTGTAGTAGAGCTGAAAATAGATGCTCGTGGTGAGGTATTTCGTCGCCTTGATGTCGAGCGTGTTTTCCCAGCGGACGGTGGGGTGGATCGGCAGCGTCGGTTTGGTCTCCTGATCCTTCCCGTCGGCCTCCCACTTGTCGTAGGCGGCGATGTAGTCGGAGAATTTCGCAATCTTGTTTTTCTGGCCGAGGTTCGAGATCCAACCGTAGAACGAGAAGAAGGTCGTGCGGTAGCGCAGCACGTCGCGGTTGCCGAATTTGCGGTCGAAGTCGATCTGGATCGACGAACCGCCTTCGTACTTCGACGTCTTGTTCGACGGCACGCCGTAGGGTTCGACGTATTTGCGGGTGCCGGCCTCCTTGTTGGCCTCGCTGAAATCGTAGACGAAGTTTTCGCGGATCTGCTTGCTCTCGACGAATACGGCGCTCAGGGCCACCGGCGACATGTTGATTTTGACCGGGAAGCTCTTGTTGGGGCAGTTGTAGGTCAGACCGACCGACAGGTCGAGATAGCCCGGCGACATGAAGGTGCTCTTGCGGTGAATCTCCTTCTGCTGCGTGCGGGCCTTGTAGCCGTTGGCGAACTGGGTGCGGAATTTGAGCATCGCGCCGTAGGACCAGTTCTTCGAGAAGTTGAACGACGGGGCGGTCTGTACCCAGAATTCGTCCTGATTCTTGTACCAGATGCCGACCTCGCCCTCTTCGCCTTCGGGGACGGCCTTGATGCGGTTGTAGCCGAATTTGGCGCTCGCCTTGGTCTCGATCGAGAATTTGTCCTTGGTGAAGATATGATCCAGAAAGAAGGTGCCGATCGCGGCGATCGAGTTGTCGCCGCCCGACACTTCGATCCACGGGTCGTTGAACGAGGTGAGCGTTCCCTGCACCGAAGCCGATATTTCGAGGTAGTTGCGCTCCTTGCGGATAGCGGCCCGTTCGGCACGGTACTTGGCCAGCGAGAAGGCGTCGCGTTCGACCTGCTGCCGGCGGATCGAGTCGGCGAAACTGACTTCTCCGGACTGGGGTTCCACGCGGTCTATGGAGATTTGCGCGGCGGCGGGCCCCGCGAGCAGGATCGCCGTGGTCAGGAGAAGCGTCGTACACTTGTTCATACGCGATTTATTTTTTGCAAAAATAGGAAATTATTCAGGAAATCCCGTATATTTGTCGGTAAAAGAGTTGTTATGAAATACTTCGGAGCACATGTGAGCGCTGCGGGCGGCGTCGAGAACGCACCCCGCAACGCCCGTGCCATCGGGGCGACGGCATTCGCCCTTTTTACCAAGAATCAGCGGCAGTGGAGCGCTCCGGCGCTTACGGCGGAGCAGGTCGCGGCCTTCCGCGCCGCCTGCGACGAGTGCGGTTATGCGCCTGCGCAGATTCTGCCCCACGACAGTTACCTGATCAATCTGGGCCACCCCGACGACGAAGCGCTCGAAAAGTCGCGCCGCGCCTTCGAGGAGGAGATGGCGCGCTGCGAGGCGCTGGGACTCGACCGGCTCAACTTCCATCCGGGCAGCCACCTGCGGCAGATCGCGCCCGAGGAGTCGCTCGACCGGATCGCCGCGTCGATCAACCGTGCGCTCGACCGCACGCACGGTGTCACGGCCGTGATCGAGAATACGGCGGGGCAGGGGTCGAACCTCGGTTTTTCGTTCCGTCATCTGGCCTATCTGATCGAGCGCGTGGAGGACAAGTCGCGCGTGGGCGTCTGCATCGACACCTGCCACGCCTTCGCCGCCGGCTACGATCTCTCGACCCGCGCGGGGTGCGAGGCGACCTTCCGCGAACTGGACGAGGTGGTGGGGATGAAGTATCTGCGCGGGATGCACCTCAACGATGCGATGAAGGGTGTCGGCAGCCGTGTCGACCGTCACGCGCCGCTGGGCGAAGGGATGCTCGGACTCGAATGTTTCCGTTATATCGCCGAGGACAGCCGTTTCGACGGTATTCCGCTCATTTTGGAGACGCCCGACGAGAGCCGCTGGCCGGAGGAGATCGCCCTGCTGAAAAGTTTCGCGGAGGGCAGGTAGGAATGCGCCCGTGGCGATCGACCGGATCGAACAAGCGCCGTGAAGCTGACTTCACGGCGCTTTTATTCGGTTGCTGCGGATGCACTTACAGCTTGTCCAGGCACTCGGCGACGATACGGGCCGAGTCGCGCACCTCCTCTTCCGAAATGGTCAGCGGCGGCGAGATGCGGAACGCCGTGTCGCAGTAGAGGAACCAGTCGCTCAGAATCCCCGCCTCCTTGAAAAGCTCCATCATGCGGTAGAGTTTGGCCGAATCGCCCAGCTCGACGGCCAGCAGCAGCCCGCTGCGGCGGATTTCGCGCACCTGCGGATGTCCCGCGAGCAGCTCCTCGTAAAGCGCTCCCTTGGCTTCGACCTGCTCCACGACGCGGTTGCGTGTCAGGTAGTCGAAGGCCGCCAGTCCCGCCGCGCAGCAGACGGGATGTCCGCCGAACGTGGTGATATGTCCCAGTGCGGGGTCGGTCTGCAAGGCATCCATCGTCCGCTTCGCCGCGACGAACGCCCCCAGCGGCATTCCGCCGCCGAAGGCCTTGGCCAGGCAGACGATGTCGGGCGTGACGCCGTAGCGCTGCATGGCGAAGAGCGCTCCCGTGCGCCCCAGTCCGGTCTGTATTTCGTCGAAGACGAGCAGCGCGCCCGTGCGGTCGCAGCGTTCGCGCAGCGCTTCGAGCCAGCCCGCAGCCGGCAGGCGCACGCCCGCTTCGCCCTGCACGGGCTCGACGAGTACGGCGGCCGTGCGGCGGGTGATCCGGTCGAGCGCCTCGAAATCGTTGAATTCGATCGCGCGCACGTCGGGCAGCAGCGGCCGGAAAGCCGCCTTCCACTCCTCGCCTTCGGGGGTGCCCATCATGCTCATCGCGCCGTGCGTCGAACCGTGGTAGGCGCGGCGCATCGAGACGAGTTCCGTGCGTTCGGTGACGCGCTTGGCCAGTTTGAGCGCCCCTTCGACCGCCTCGGCGCCCGAATTGACGAAATAAACGCTGTCGAGCGGTGCGGGCAGCGCAGCGGCGATCCGCGCGGCATAGGTCACCTGCGGCGACTCGACCATTTCGCCGTAGACCATCACGTGCATGTAGCGCGCCGCCTGCTCCTGCACGGCGCGCACCACGTCGGGGTTGCAGTGGCCGACGTTGCTCACCGAGACGCCCGCCACCAGATCGTAATAGCGTTTCCCGTCGGGGGTGTAGAAGAACGACCCCTCGGCCCGCGCGACCTCGACGAGCATCGGCGACGGCGAGGTTTGTCCCACGTGGGCGAGAAACTGTTTGCGTAGAATCGTATTCATCGTTGTCTTCGGAAATTTCACTCTTCGGGAAAGCGCCGCGCCAGAATCCCTTCGGCGTCGCGTACGGCGGCCCGCATCCAGCGCAGGCGCAGCGCCGCGGCTTCGAGCGGCGGCAGCCGCCACCCCTCGACCTTCGAGCGCACGCGCTGCGAGAGCATGTAGACGAGGATCGCCGCCGAGGCCGAGACGTTGAGGCTCTCGACCAGCCCGCACATCGGGATGCGCAGGTATTCGTCGGCCGCCGCCATCGCCTCGTCGGAGATGCCGGCGTGCTCGGTGCCGAAGACCAGCGCGAAGGGACCGCGCGCGACGTCGAACGTTTCGGGCGTGCAGCTTTCGCGGTGGGGCGTCGTGGCCACGATCCGGTAGCCTTCGGCCCGCAATGCGGCGATCGCTTCGGCCGTCGAGGCGTGGCGGCGCACGTCGACCCACTTGTCCGTCCCGCGCACGATCGAGGCGTTGGGCGAGAACTTGCAGAGGGTTTCGACCGTGTGCAGCTCCTGCACGCCGAAGGCGTCGCAGTGGCGCATCAGCGCCGAGGCGTTGTGCGGATGGAAGGTGTTTTCGGCCAGCAGCGTCATGTAGCGCGTCCGCTCGGCGAGCGCCGTTGCGAGCGTGCGGCGCCGTTCGTCGGTGAGGAACTCGGCGAGGTGGTCGGCGCGCGCGTCGTACCACTCCTGCGGGCGGTCATTTGCGGTATTTGTCATCTTCGTCGCGGATTTTCAGGTAACTTTCGTAGCGCGACCGCGCCACCTCGCCCCGTTCGACCGCCTCGCGCACGGCACAGCCCGGTTCGTGGGTGTGGGTGCAGTTGTAGAAGCGGCAGCCCGCCCCGATGCGCATCATTTCGGGGAAGTAGTGCCACAGTTCGTGATCGTCGATGTCGATCAGGCCGAATCCCTTGATGCCGGGGGTGTCGATCAGGAACCCGCCGCCCGTGAGGGGGTACATGGCCGAGAAGGTGGTCGTATGCCGTCCTTTGCGGTGGCTCTCCGAGATGCTTCCCGTGCGCAGCGCCAGTCCGGGTTCGAGTGTGCCGACGAGCGTCGACTTGCCGACGCCCGAGTTGCCCGCCACGAGCGTCGTGCAGCCGGTGACGAGAGCACGCACCGCGTCGAGCCCCGTGCCGTCGAGCGTCGAGAGGTCGACGACGCGGTAGCCCGCGCTTTCGTAGGTGGCGTGGAAGGCCGCCGCGGCTTCGGGGTCGGCCGCAGCGAGGTCGTATTTGGCCAGCAGGATCGTCGCGGGGATCTTGTAGGCTTCGCACGTCGCCAGAAAGCGGTCGAGGAATTCGGGGGCCGTCACGGGTTGCGAGAGCGTGGCCACGAGCAGTGCCTGATCGATGTTCGCGGCGATGATGTGCGACTCTTTCGAGAGGTTCGAGGCGCGCCGGATGATGTAGTTGCGGCGCGGCAGGATGCGTTCGATCACCCACTCTCCGTCGCCGCCTTCGGTGCAGACCACCTCGTCGCCCACGACGACCGGATTGGTCGAGCGGACGCCTTTGAGACGGATGCGGCCGCGGATGCGGCAGGCGATCGTGCGCCCTTCGTGCAGCACGTCGTACCAGCTCCCCGTGGCACGGGTGACGACTCCTCGGATCTCGGTGCTCATGCGTTTTGCAGTTTTTCGGTTGTCTCCGGCTTTTCCGCGGGTTCTTCCCGCTCCGGTCGGGGCAGGTACTCGCGGGCGTATTCCTCCAGCGAGGGGAAGATCTTGTCCGCCACGCACATCACCGGTGCGTAGCATTTGGACTCTTCGCGCGTGGAACGGGCGATGAGTTCGGGATCGAAATAGTCGGTCGCCTTGAAGGCGAGTCCCAGCAGCAGCACGGCCTGCAACAGCGCCAGCGCGATGCCCAGCAGCGTGTCGAGACCGCCCAGTCCGATCGTGCTGCATGCCTTGCTCACGAGCCGGCCGGCGAGGTTGGCCGCGACGGCCGCGGCGACGAAGACGACGATCGGTCCCGCTACGGCGGCCGTCGTTCCCTCCATGTGCAGCGCCTCGCCGCAGCGGGCGCCGTAGCCCAGCGCGAGCCAGATGCCGCCGACGAGTCCGGCCAGCGAGAAGAGTTTGCCGATGAAGCCTTTGCGCCAGCCGTTGAACACGGCGACGGCCAGTGCGAGCCAGACGATGATGTCGAGAATGTTCATTGGTACGCGGAGCGGGTTATTGTATGGGACAAAGATAGTGCAAGCCGAGCGCAGAACCAAATTTATTTGGTTTTGCCGAGG
>OODG01001111.1_pt1 | contig 18896 bp, 34 predicted proteins | sample 1671621 | NCBI WGS metagenome assembly OODG01 (sample SAMN06348175, study PRJEB24527) | human gut metagenome | biome: human gut; feature: ankylosing spondylitis patient; material: feces | host: Homo sapiens | place: China | collected 2015-10 | reverse complement strand
CCGCCAGCTTGTACAGCCGGGCAGTGTACTCCTTGCCCGCCAGCTCCACCGGGTAGGTGATGTCGGTCTTTTCTGCCCAGCTGTGGGCGGTGAGCCACGGGTCGGGCTTTTCGTTCTGCACGCCGTCCTCAAAGGACTGGTGGAACAGGCCGAAGTGATAGCGCAGGCCCACGCCGTCGCCGGGCAGGTTCAGCGTTGCCAGCGAATCCAGGAAGCAGGCAGCCAGACGGCCCAGGCCGCCGTTGCCCAGGGACGGTTCGGGCTCCACTTCTTCAATGTCGGACAGGTTCTTGCCTGCGGCGGCCAGGGCCTCGCGGGCTTCGTCGTACAGACCAAGGTTGATCAGGTTGTTGGACAGCAGCTTTCCGATGAGAAACTCTGCGCTGATATAATACAGTTTGCGGCCGGTGACGGGCTGGACGCGGTCTGCGCTTTTCTGCCGGACGATCTCCAGCAGAGCCAGATACAGCTCCTGATCCGTGCAGTCTGCCAGCGGTTTGCCAGTGAGGTTCTGTAACATTTCGGTGAAGTTCATAAACGAATCCTCCTTATCATGCGGAAAACAGGTTTCACGTCTGTACGCTTTGTACTTCAAGATATACCACATAAAAGCGGCAAAATCTTGCCAAATAAGCGCACGGTATGGTACAATCCTATCATCAGGAGGTAGCAGCGATGCAAAATCAGGCTTCTTTGCAGGAAACCAAGCAGCATGGTGCCGTGCGGTTTCCCTTCAACATTTACCCCTGCACCATCCCCGGGGATTTCCCGCAGGTGGCGCTCCACTGGCACGACAGCATGGAGCTGGTCTTCGTCAAGCGGGGCGCAGGGCTCATCCAGATGGGCACCGTCACCTACCCCACCCGCACCGGCGACATCTTTGTCTTTTCGCCCGGCACGCTCCACGCGCTGCGGCAGGTGCCCGGCAGCTCCATGGAATATGAGAACATCATCTTTGATCTGGAGCTTCTGGGCGGCGCGGAAGACCTCTGCGCCGAAAAGTATCTGCTCCCTCTCCAGAGCGGCCGCCTGACCCTCACCGGGCGGCTGAGCACCAACGACCTGTGTTACCCCAAAGCCGCCGCCTGCCTGCGGGAGGTGGAAGACGCCAACCGCTCCAAGCTGCCCGGCTATGAGCTGATCGTCAAGGGGGAGCTGCTGCATTTTCTCGCCCTGCTCATCGCGCAGGGCAGGCAGCACCTTTCCGCCGAGACCGCCGAGACCGCCGACACCCAGCGGCTGAAAGCCCTGCTGCAATGGCTCTCGGCCCACTCTGCAGAAGACCTTCACATTGCTGACGCCGCGCAGGTCTGCTCGTTCAGCTCCAGCCACTTCATGCGCTGGTTCCGGCAGATGACCGGGCAGAGCTTTGTCGCCTACCTGAACGACTACCGCCTGAACATGGCAGCCGAGGCGCTCCACACCACCGACGACACGGTGCTTTCCATCGCTTCGCGCTGCGGCTTCGAGAACCTCTCCTACTTCAACCGCGCCTTCAAGGCGCACTTCCAGATGACCCCGCGGGAATACCGCCGGAAATGATCTGCCGGACCGGGCCAACACAACGCCGCAAAACAAAAAAGACACCACACATTTCTGTGCAGTGTCTTAGGTCTGGTGGAGCAATCAGGAGTCAAAACGAACATTTTGGCATCTGGCGAATCCTCGCCATCCGGCGGGTCTTCCCCAGTCTCCAGAGGAATTTCAACGCTGTTGTCCTTGCCCATAAAGGAAAAGACCAGCTTCAGACGGTTATCATCGTAGATGTAGGCTGCGACAAGGAAGTCTTTGAAAAGTTCTGCCTGAACCTCCCTGTCGTGTATATCCTTGCTGCGAAGAATGTGGAGTTCGTCAATCAAATCTTCCCGATTGATTTTGACCACATCCCTCTTGGCTGCACTCAACTGGGCGGTCAGCTTTGAGTTCTCGGTCTCCAATTCAATCATCCGGCTGCGGGTGGCCTCTGTGATAATTCCCATCTCGATGGCTTTCAGCATGTTCGAGGTGGCCTTTTTGTTTTCGGCCAGCTGCTGCTCCAACGCCTCGATCTGGAGGTCATTGTCGTGCTTTTCCCAATACTGGACCGTCTGATCTGCCACCCACTCGATAACGTCATCAGTCAAGCAGTACATTTTGATGGCCTGCGCAATGGCCGGTTCGATGACATCCCGGCGCACGGCCTTTTTGTCGCAGGCGTGTTCCGTGCGCCGCTTCTGGCAGGTGTAATAGTAGTGCAGCTCTCCGTTTCTGCTGGTGCCGGATATCCCGGTCATGTAGCTGCCGCAGTGCCCGCAGCGCAGCTTCCCGGTCAGCAGGTAATCTTCTGCACCAACGCGGTGCCGGGTTCCAACCGGATTCTTTTTCATCCTCATGGCCTCCTGTACCTTGTACCACAATTCATCGCTCACAATGCGGGGAATCCCATCCACAATGCGGACGTTGCCGTAAATATAGATACCCTTGTAACGCTCGTTCTGGCAGATGCTCTGGAAGCTGCCCTTATTCCACGCAGCTCCCTTGCTGGTCTTGATGCCCTTTGCGTTGAGGTCTCGCGCAATATCCACGAACAGATCCCCGGCGGCAACACGGGTGAAGATTTCCCGGACAACAGCAGCTGCGGGCTCGTCCAGCATGACCTTCCCGTCTGCACCGCGCTTGTACCCCAACGGCTGCCGGCCATTCGCCATGCACTTGTTGGCGTTGTCATACAGACCGCGGGTGATGTCCTCAGCCATATTCTCCGAGTAAAACTGGTTGACGTTCATCATGTTCCGCAGTGCAAAACGCCCGGCGGCAGTATCGTCAAAATCTTCCTCAGCGTAAAACACCTTTACGCCGTAATCGTCCAGCTTCGCCTCGTTGACCATGGCTTGCAGCATATTGCGCCCGATGCGGTTGGACTTCCACGCCACGACGGCCTGAAACTTCCTTTTTTCAGCATCCCGCATCATCTGCTGGAATCGAGGTCGATTGTCCGTTTTGCCGCTGATTGCCCTGTCCTCGTATGTACCGACAATGCGCAGTCCAAGCGCAGCAGCGTGCTTCGTACACTCTGCGATCTGCTGCTCGATGCTGACCTCTCGCTGGTTATGTGACGAGTACCGGGCATAGATGACGGCATCGAGGCCAGCAGCAATATTCTTTTTTCTGGCCATCAGCTTTCACCGCCCACTTCAACACGGTAGATGCCATCATTGTCCACAAACAGAATTTGCTTTCCGTTCCACATTCCAACGGCTTCAAGTTCTGGCATGAGTTCATACCATTGCTGCTCTGAAATGATTGGGATATTCAAGGCATCGGCTCTGTCGATTTTCTTTTGCGCCGGGTCACTACACACAATCAAAAGACCTGTCTTTTTTGACACACTCGCGTCCGCAGTTAGGCCGTACGCCGAAAAAATATCAAGAAAATCCGTTCTATTTCTCAGCATGGCTGGATTCCCGGTCACGCAAGCACTCTTAAATTCCTGCAAGCGCGATGCGATTTCTTTCAGATTCATAGAGAAACACCCATCAGCTTAACTTCACAGCGGTTCCAAGCAGCATGAAATTGTTGCCCTGCGTGGCAAATTTCAATCCGATGACGGCATCTGCGCCCAACTTGGCTGCCTTTTTCTCCAAATCATCCTGCGCCTGTTTCGTGAAATTGTCGATGGCATTACCCATCATCTTGTTTCCACCCGGCAGGACGGTCAAAATAACGGATGCAACAATACCCAGATATTGAGACACATTTTTCCCTTGGATGCTATCAGTTGTAGTCAAAATCATAGTTGTTCCCCCTCGTTTCGGCATTTTTTTACAAACAGCTGAAAATAGCTGCGCGTTCTGCTATAATTTAGTCAACCTGCCGACAGTAATCTAGGAAAGGGGTAATGCGTATGACCACAGAAGAATGGTCAGAAGTGCTTATCATGGTCAGAATGCTGTCGGATGCTGACAAAGCACGGCTGATTACTTATCTGCGCGCTCTGAAAGATAGCGAAGATAATTCAACGCTTCCTGCCGCCGATCAGCCGACAAGTCAAGAAGTAATTCAATAATCTCCGCCGTTTGGCCGTCCTCCTGTTGGAGGGCGGCTTTTATCATTTCTTTCGGTGTGTGTCCAAGCAGAGAATCCAAGGATTCCCCCAGCTGGTCCGCAATAGAGCAGGCGGCGGCCAGCGAGATGGGCTCACTGCCATCCAGTTCTTCTTCGATTTCCTGAACGCTGATGCCTGCCGCCTTCAAGTCGGCCGGATCCGCATTATTCAAAATCTGCATCACACTATCGCGAAACTTTGAAGACCATTCGTTTTGATGAGATTCCTCGTCCCATCCCATGATATAAGACGGGGTGGTTTCCAAAGCGTCAGCAATGACTTTGATTTTGGACTGCGTAAGGACGCGAAATCCGAGTTCAATTTTGTTGATGGATGATTTCGACTTATAGCCAACTTTCGTTGCCAGTTCTTCTTGGGACATACCCAGCTCTTCGCGTCGAATTTTCACTCTCTGTCCGATGGTCATAGTTTTGTATCCCCCTAAAATCTTCTGATGCAATTATAATACGGCGTAGTCTTTAGGTCAACATTTTTTCAGATTTTTCAAAAAAATAGTTGACATTCTGCCTACGAGGTGGTAATATACGCCCAGTAGACAATCGGTCTACGCCGAACAGAAAGCGAGGTGAATCTACCATGACCAACACAACTTTGCTTAAAGCGAAGATTGATGCCTCCGGCTACAAGATGAAGTATGTTGCAGATCGCATTGGCCTTACATATCAGGGATTCCTGAACAAAATCAGGAACAAAACTGACTTTACAGCTCCTGAAATCAAGGGTCTGTGTGAGCTGCTCCACATTGAAACGGAGGAGATGGAGCAGATTTTTTTTGCTCTGTGAGTAGACTATTTGCCTACTTTGAACAGGAGGGTCAGATGAACGCCAACATTCACATCAATGTGGACGAAATACCGCCGGAGGTCGCAGAGCGAATCGGCTGCGTGTTTCTCGGATTCCACAAGCGTTTCCAGCAGAGCCCCGAACTCATGGCTGAGCTGGAAGCCTACCGAGCCACCAAAAAGGCATCTGAAAGGAAGTGTGCAGAATGACGAAGATCCTGATGACCGTGTATGGCATCACCGCAGAGCAGGCAGCAGCCCGGCTCCCGGCGGCGCAGTTCATTTTGACTGCTGCCGTTGCAGCCGTGCTCGTCTGGCTGGACAGCAACGGCACATTGGACGGCGTAGGCCGCTGGATGGGTCGGACGCTCCGGGAGGTGCTGGATGCTGTATCCGAGGACTGATGCGGAGGCTGGCTACCCTGACCCTCCTGTGTGCCCCATCTGCTACCATCTGTGCGATACCGTCTATCGCGCCGAGGATGGAACAATCGTAGGCTGTGACCGCTGCCTTGAAGCGGTCGATGCATGGAAAGTCATCGAGTGCTTTCCGGAAAAGGAGCGATTTTTATGAAAGGATTGGTTTTTGACACCGAGAATCGGATGCAGTTCAAGGACTTCGGCGAGCCGCTGCTGGACAGCCTCCAGAAAGAGGTCGGCGGTTACATCGAGGTGGTTCATCCCAAGTATCTTCCGGAAGGGCTGTGCATGGTGGTCGATGACGAGGGGCGATTGAAAGGCTCTGCCATCAATAACATTGCCAGCGTCATCTACGGTACGCCGGAACACGGTCAGCCTATCGCGGGCAACGCTGTGATTCTCCGCGAGGGCTTCGTGGCTGGAGAACGCGACTTTGTGAGCCTGACCGAAGATGATGAAACAGGCCTGATACTTATGCTCTTTGCACTCGGCATCAGCATCAAGGATGAAAGCGAGGCCGAGTGATGGATCTGGAAAAATTCTACTTCACCTACGGCTCCGATGATGTTCAGCCGTACTGCGGAGGATGGACGGTGGTCTGGGCGCCAAACTACCACATGGCGTGTCAGGCGTTCCGGGCAGCCCACCCTGACCGCATTCCCAATGTTCTCAACTGCGCCAGCGTGTACAGCGCAAAGGAGTTCGAGAAAACCAAGATGTTCGGCTCGGAGGGCAACTTCGGCCGCCGCTGCCGGGAAACCATCACGCTGAACATCGCTGTCAATAAGGTCAACGAGGAGGTGATTTTTTGAAAGTAAGAGGCAAAAAGCTGACCCGCCGCCAGAAAGAAGCTCTCTCTGCGCAGGGCTGGGATTTCCGCCTGTACCTCTGCGTCCGGGATGCTCCCGACTTCATGGAGCTGGTCAACCGCACCACCGGCAAGTACGTTATGTTCCGCAAGTAAACCCACAAACTGAAAAGGAGTAAACATTATGATTCGCAACCCCAATGACATTCAGGATGGCGCAAAGAAAATCCGTATGCTGATTGCTGGCTACCCCGGCATCGGCAAGTCCACGCTGGCCCTGTCCGCCCCCCGCCCGCTGCACATCGACTGCGATTTCGGCATTGACCGTATCGAGCCTCGCTACCGTATGCCGTACATCCAGCCCCGCAGCTATGACGAGATCCTGAACGACCTGAAGCCGGAGAACCTCAACGACTTCGAGACGCTGGTATTCGATACCGCCGGTAAGCTGATTTCCCTGATGGGTCTGTGGGCTATCAAGCAGAATCCCAAGTACGGCCAGCGCGATGGCAGCCTGTCCCTCAAAGGTTACGGTTTCGTAGGTCGTGAGTTCGTCCGGCTGATGGACTACTGCTTCTATGAGCTGAAGAAGAACATCGTGGTCGTATTCCATGCCACCGAAGAAAAGGATGGCGACAGCACCCGCCTCCGCATCAAGGTCGAGGGTCAGACCAAGAACAACGTCTGGGAGCCTATGGATCTGGGCGGTTTCGTGGAGATGTACGGCAACGACCGCACCATCGGCTTCTCCAACTGTGAGCGGTATTTCGCCAAGGGCACCCGCGGCATCCACGGCGTTTATAAGATTCCAGCCCTTGGCCCTGGCAGCCAGAATGACTTCCTGACCAAGCTGTTCGAGGAATATAACAGCAAGGCCGCTGAGGAAGTAGCTGCAAACGCCAAGGAAAACGAGGCGTACGAACAGGTTATGCAGGAGGGCAGCAAAATCATTGCTGGCATCAAGGATGCAGACACCGTCAACGCCGCTATGCAGCCGTTCAAGAACTTGCAGCATCACCTGACTTCCAGCCGGGAACTGAACGCTATGTGGAAAGCCAAAATCGCAGCCCTCGGTTTGGTATTCGATTCCACAGAAGTCAAGTATGTTCCTAAGTCCACAGAGGAGGCACAGTAAATGGCTGCATACCTCATTACTCACTCGCTGCTGTCCTCGTGGCTGCACCTTATCCGGGAAAATCCCTACGAGGATTTGACCACCGAGGGCGACCCGCTGGCGGAGTTCATGCTGGTACTGCGTCGAGAGCCTACGCCCCGGACGGAGGCCATGCAGAACGGCATCGACTTTGAGAACCTCGTGACCGCCATTGTCAATGGCCACGATGACCCCAACAATCCGTGGAACTGGGCTGCTGGGCAGATCGCCGCCATCATCAAGGGCGGGCAGCTACAGTTCAAAGCCCGTCGGACGATTCAGGTGCGGGGCATGGATGTGGTTCTGTATGGCCGCCTTGATGCCCTGAAAGCTGGCACCATCTACGACATCAAATTCAGCAAGGGCTACGAGCGCGGAAAGTTCTATTCCAGCACCCAGCACCCAACCTATATGCTGCTCATCCCGGAAGCGCAGACGTTTTCCTACCTCGTCAGCAACGGCATGGACGTTTGGACGGAGTGCTACCGCAGGGATGAAACGCCGGATATTTGCCCCATCATTTCGGACTTCTTCGACTGGTTGGATGCTTTCGGCCTGATGAACGTGTTCAAGGAGCACTGGAAAGCCTTATGACCGGGCGGCTGGTCGATATGAGTTTCAGTTTGAACCGCAAGCAGCGTATCACGCTGGAAGTTGATTCTGATTTCCGAAGTCTGTGGGACAAGCTGAATCAGGAGCCGCTGCTGGACATTGAAATCAAGAAGCACCGCAACAAGCGCAGCCACAGTGCAAACGCCTACTTCCATGTTCTGGTCAACAAGATTGCCGCCGAAACTGGCGAATCGGACGACCTTGTGAAAGAGCGGCTGGTTGTGGCCTACGGAACGGTTGCGAGAGATAAGGATGGCTGCACCGTGGGCTTCAAACTTCCGGTCAGCGTGGATGTTCACGACCTCTACAAATACACCCGCTGCTTTGATGTGCGGGAAGAGGACGGAAAATGGTTCAACTGCTACTTGGTTTACAAGGACACCAGCAAGATGGACACGAAAGAATTTTCACACCTGATTGACGGTGCGATTGATGAAGCCAAGGCTCTGGGTATCGAGACGGATACCCCGGAGCAGTTGGCCCGGTACAAGGAGGAATGGTCACGATGAAAGGCCGAATCGTCATCTGCGACTACTGCGGAACGCCCGCAGACTTCGTAGACAGTTCGGTGGTTTACCACGGCCACAGCTTCGGCATGATTTACCTCTGCCCTCGCTGCGGTGCCTATGTCGGCGTACACAAGGGGTCTGACAAACCCCTTGGCCGCTTGGCAAATTCGGAGTTGCGCAATTGGAAAAAGGCAGCTCATGCAGCATTTGACCCGCTCTGGAAATACGGTCCCTACCGTGGCCGCCGGAATGAGGCCTACCGCTGGCTGTCCGAGAAGATGGGTACCCCGATTGAATTTACGCATATTGGAATGTTCGATGTGGACCAGTGCCGCAAGGTGGTCCGCATCATGCAAGAAGAAAGGAAACAGTTATGGAAAATTTGACCGCCATCCCTACCATCGCTATCACGGTTGAGGAGTACAAGGACTTGCTTCGGGCACAGACCGAGCTCGCCATCATCTACCAGAAGAGCGCCAACGGTGATGCTTACGGCACTGGCACTTTCGTGCAGGAGCTGCGGAACGCATTTTGCAACGTCAGGCAGGAGGCCGCCGATGCTGAATAATTGCACATTTCAGGGCCGCTTCGCTGCTGATCCTGAAATGCGGACCACACAGAGCGGCCTGACAGTTGCCAGCTTTCGCATGGCCGTTGACCGGGATAATGCCGGTCAGGATGGCCGGCGGGCTACCGATTGGCTGAATTTCGTGGCATGGCGTAAAACGGCAGAGTTCGTTTGCCAGTATTTCCGCAAGGGCAGCACGGCTCTTGTGGAGTGCCAGTGCCAGACCCGCTCCTACGAGGACAAGAACGGTCAGAAGCGCACCGCCACCGAGTTTGTGGTCCAGAAGATTCACTTTTGCGGCCCAAAAACGGAGCAGCGAGTGGATGATGGCGGTGAGGCACCACCGCCGGGCTACCAGCAGCCGCCCTATCAGAATCAGCAGACGCAGCAGATGGGCTTCAACACCCAGAGCCAGCGGCAGCAGTGGCAGTGCGCAAATGCCGCCCCTGCCACTGTCCAGTGTTCGCAGGGCAGCCCGGATGATTTCTCTGAAATTGACGATGGCGATGACCTGCCGTTCTAAGGAGGTTTGAATGGCAACAGGTAAGCGGTACTACTGGATAAAACTCAAAGATAGCTTCATGTCCTCGGACGCAATCGACTACCTGATGAGCCAGCCAGATGGCGCCAACTATGTTGTTCTCTATCAAATGCTCTGCCTCAAAACCATAAACACGGGTGGTTGTCTGGTGTCAAAAATCGGAGAGATGCTCATTCCCTATGATGTTGAAAAGATTCAGAGAGAATGCAAATGGTTTTCTCTGGCAACCGTCCGTGTGGCTCTTGAGGTGTACAAGCAAATCGGCCTTGTTTTTGAAAACCCAGACGGAACGCTGTCGATTTCCGATTATTCGGAAATGATAGGCAGTGAAACTGACTGGGCGGCCAAGAAGCGCAGGCAGACACTACAAGCCGCAAATTCTCCTCTTTCCATTGGGGAAAGTGGTAGGGATACCACTGGGGAAAATCTCCCCATAGAGAAAGAGATAGATAAAGAGAAAGATAAAGAGATAGAGAACAGAGTAAGAGATAACGGCAGCGGCGGTTTTCCGGCTGCCGACCCCGGATTGGCCGAGATTGTCCGGTCTTTCGAGGACAACATCGGCAGCTTTCCCCCGGCCGCAAAGGATTCCTTGCTCCAATGGCGGCAGATTTTCACGGATGACCTCATCCTGCTGGCTATCAAAAAAGCCGCACTGTCTGGCGTACATAAATGGAACTACGTCAACGGCATCTTGAAAGCATGGAAGAATGAGGGCGTGAAAACCCTTGGCGATGTGCAAGCCCGCGACCAGCGGCGTAAGCCCCCGGCGGGTCAGCAGCCAAAGCGTTCTGCTGCCGATGACTACGATGAAATTTTTGGAGAACTTTTAGGAGGCTCGACAACATGACCGATACGAAATTGCGTGAGCTGCTGGTGGTCATCGATGACCACTACGGCCGCGCCCGCAGCTTGGAGGAGCGCAGGGCTGACACGCAAATCTACATCCGGGCGTTCGGCGCCATCCCGGACGAGATTGTGGAAAAGGCTCTGTATACGGCATTTACGCAGTGCAGATTCCAGAACCAGCTGATTGTGGACTGGTGTGCTGAAATAAAAAAGCTGCTGTCAGCCCAGCAGCCCTCGGCGAACGACCTCTGGGCGCAGGCTGCGGCAGCTGCCCGGAAAATCGAGGCAAATCTGTACTACCAGACCCACGGCGGATTCATTGCCCCCGATGGGCGCAAGCTGAAAGGCGAAGATTTCAAAAAGGAAAACGCGAAAATCTTCGCCGCCCTCCCGATGGTGGTGCAGCGGTGGGCTGGATCCCCGGCAGACCTGTCGGAGATTTTCAGCAGCCGCAGCAGCGCGGATCTGCGCCAGTTCGTCCGGCCGGGCTTCGACCGGGCTGTGCAGGATGCCCCGGTTGAGAGTTTGCAGTCCCCGGCTCTGCCCGGCGGCGCAGCCCCGGCACAGATTGGAGGTGGCACGGCATGAGGTCAAAAAGACCATTCCGCAGCCTGATCGTGTGCGTTTCGTGTGCGATGGTTGGCTGCATCCTCGCAAGCACGGCCTACTCCCGGCGGGTGGACGAGTTGGAAATCGAGCGGGATATCTACGCCAGCAAGTCATCCAACTGGGAGCGCATGGCCGGAGAACGTGATGAAACCATTGACCAACTCCAAACCGAGGTAGACAAGCTGACCGCAGAACTGAACGCCCAGACCGATTTGACCCTTACATACGCCGGGGCGTTCAGCTGCACGGCCTATTGCGCCGAAGAATACGCCCACATCTGTGGCGAGGGGCACGGCATCACATCCAGCGGTGCAAAGGTGCAGCCAGGTGTGACCGTAGCTGCTGACACCAGCGTTCTGCCATACGGCACAGTGGTCTATATCGAGGGCGTAGGCCTCCGGGTCGTTCAGGACACTGGCGGTGCGGTAAAAGGTAACAAGCTGGATGTGGCGGTAAACACACATGCAGAGGCTCTAAGCTGGTCTGGATGGGGTTCCCGCCGGGTCTGGGTCATTTCGGGAGGTGTTGAACCGTGAAAAAACCGTTTGAGACCGAAATGGACGATACCAGGCAGGCGGTCGGACAAATCGTGTGTTTGTGCACCACCATTGCGCTGCATCAGGAGTTCGGTGTCGGCAAGACCAGACTGGAGCGCATTAAAGCTAGAATTGACGAGTTGGAGAACCAGAACACCGAGGTCATTATGACCCCGGATGCAAACGGCAGACCCTCCAAGGACAAGGCCGAGGCAATCCGGGAAAGCTGGTTGGCTGGGTGCGTTTCTTCTGACTACCGAATCCCGATGGTGAGAATGCCTCGTGGGCGCAAAGAGCAGCAGTACCGCATGGCTGGCGACAGAGCTGCCAAAATTGCTTGGCAGATTTACGCCAAGGCGGTTATTGATGTGCTGCACTACGGTCCAGACCGCTTGGAACGGTTGCGCAAGGAAAGCCATGCCAACTATGAGCAGCTGAACAAGTGGGGGCATGAGGATGGTCTGGATGTTGCGATGGAAAAGCTGCGCCGCTGTGCTGCTGATGCCATGCAATCCCCGGATCTGGAAGTTGCTGATATCGATGGCAGCAAGGATGCCGTGGAAGTGGACAAAGAGTTCCGTAAGCAGCAGCTGAATTTCATCAAGCGTGTCCGGGCACAGACCCTTGGCCGCATCGGTGCCACCTCACAGCCCGTCAACGTACTGGCCGAGCAGGGTGTGCAGGACAAGGTTCAGGAGATTATGCAGCAGGTTTCCCAGCAGTCGTTTGAGCGTAGGAGGAGACGTTGATATGGCACAAAATGAATGCGGCGAGAAGCTGGACAGCAATGGCTATGCACCCAGCATCCTCAGCCAGAGCCCCACCTGTCTGATTTGTGGGCGGTATCGCACCGCCCGGCACGAAGTATTTTTCGGACCGTACCGGGATAAGAGCAAGCGGCTTGGCCTGTGGGCGAACCTCTGCCCTTGGTGCCACCAGAACGGCGTGACTGCCGTACATACCAACCGGGAGGCAGACCTCCGCTTGAAAAAGTGGGCACAGAAAAAGGCTATGGAGTATTACGGGTGGCCGGAAGCGCAGTTCATCAAAGAATTCGGGAGGTCGTACCTGTGATGCCCATCATCGCTATTGACCCCGGCAATGTGCAGTCTGGCTACTGCGTGATTGACCAGAAAACGCTCCGACCGCTGGAGTTCGGCAAAATCGACAACGAAGAACTGCTGAAAAAGCTGGAATCGGCTGCCAAGCAGGGATGGCGGTGGGCGGTCATCGAAATGGTGGCCTCCTACGGGATGTCCGTTGGTCGGGACGTTTTCGATACCACGGTCTGGATCGGCCGGTTCTATCAGGCGCTTTCGTCCCGGTGCCCGGTGCGGATGATGTGCCGCATCGAGGAGAAAAAGCACATTTGCCACGACAGCCGAGCCAACGACACCGCCATCCGGCGGGCATTGATTGACCGATTTGCAGCCCATGACCTAAAAAACGGCAAGGGTACAAAGAAAAAGCCGGATTTCTTCTATGGTTTCAAGGCCGATGTGTGGGCAGCCTACGCACTGGGCTTGACCGCCATCGAGAACCGGAAAAATGACTACAAATTTACAACTGCTTAAAAGCTACTTGAAAGGAGCTTCATCATGGACAACTCTCTGTCTGAATCCGCACGTTTCGCAGTCTATCGTGAAAAACTCAAGGGCATCTGCGAGGCCAACAACCTGAGTTATGTGTTCATCAAGAACGCATACCCCATCAAGCTGATTATCCGTCCGCTGGGCGGCGTGGGCGAGCAAATGTCGATGCTGGAAGAAGCGACCGAGGACAACTACATCTCGCCGGGCGCATCCATCCTGTTCACCGTCAAGGACGGGAACCTGACCTACCGCATGAGCAAGACATTCACGATCTCCGACACCCTGTTCAACAAAATCAAGAACATCTTCAAGAATATGCACTACCTCTGGCTCCAGTTTTTCTTCCGGGATTTGGTTGAGGGCGGCAAGCTGGCAGCCCTCGGCTACAAGATGCCTGACATCCCGGAATCCGGTGGGCAGCAGGATGCGCCCCGGGGAAATGAGCCTGATTCCCCGAATCTCCCCGGGGAGGCCGAACCGCTGGAAGAAATCGAGGATGACGAGGAGGACGAGCCCACCTCGGACGAGCTGACGCGGGCCACCGAGATTGCCCGGCAGAACACCGGCATCACGCAGGCCATGTTGGAAGAAAAGATGGGCGTGACCGCAGAAAAGGCCATCGCCCTGCTGGATGACATGGAATCCGCTGGCGTGATCGAGTTCTCCAACGGGCACTACACCCTTGCCGCTGCTGACAGCGAGGAGGAGTAACCTATGGCAAAGGCAGCAGTGACCCGCAGCATCCGTGATGACCACCAGAAGAACTTCCTCAAAATCTTCAATAGCCTGACTGGAAAGCACAGCCGCTGGGAGATTTGGGAGGATTTCGTCACCCTGACGGCCATCGAGATCTCGAACAGCACGGACAAGGTAAATGCCCCAGAGCGCACCAAGATGTATCAGACCATCGTTTCCAAATACTCTGCCAAGGAGCGGGAGGGCATGGCTGAAATGCTGGCTGAGGTAATCATGGGCATGGAGCAGAATCCTGACCAAGACTTCCTCGGTTCGCTGTACATGATGTGCGAGTTGGGCAACTCGCACGCCGGGCAGTTTTTCACTCCCTACGATGTGTGCCGCTGCATGGCCGAGATTACGTTCGACCCGAAGCTGCACCCGGACATGGAGGGATTCATCTCGGTATCTGACCCGGCCTGTGGTGCTGGGGCCACGCTGCTTGCCTTTTTGAACGTCTGCAAAAGACGGAATATCTGCTACCACAACAAAGTCCTTGTCATAGCCCAAGACATTGACTTCATCGTTGGGCTGATGTGCTACATCCAGTGCAGCTTCATGGGCTGCGCTGGATATGTAGTCATCGGTGACACACTCGTGAACCCGGCAACGGCCTACGACAGCCGCGGATTGCTGCCCGCAGGACCACAAAACCGCATCTGGTATATGCCGCTTTTCTCAACCGATGTGTGGTATATGCGCCGCCAGATAGCGCAGATGAACCTGCTGTTTGAACCGAAAGGCGAACCTGCAAAAATCGAAAAAACCGATATTAAACCCGCAAATTTGCAAAAATCTATCAAAAATGAGCCTAAAGCCCCGGAAAACGAGCCTCTTAACGAAACCAAAACCGGGCAGCTCACGTTTTTCTAACCCGAAATAAGAAAGGAGTATCCCTATGGCAGACATTACTTACATCCCTATCCGGCAGCTGTACCCTCACCCCGATAACCCCCGCAAGGAACTGGGCGACCTGTCCGAACTTGCCGCCAGCATCAAGGAAAACGGCGTGTACCAGAACCTGACCGTAATCCCCGGCCACTACCTCAACAGCCGGGAGTACATCGCGAAGTGCGTTGACGAGGGTGGGGATGCCGCCGCAGCAGCGGCAGCATGGACACCCAAGGCCGTGTGGTCCAGCGAGGACTACACTATCATCATCGGCCACCGCCGGGCTGCGGCAGCGCAGCAGGCAGAGGTGTACGAGCTGCCCTGCGCCATCGTAGAGATGGACGAGCGGGAGCAGATGCAGACCATGATGATTGAGAACATGCAGCGCAGCGATTTGACGGTCTATGAACAGGCACAGGGCTTCCAGATGATGATGGACTTTGGGCAGACCGTGGAGCAGATCTCCGACAAGTCTGGCTTCTCACAGTCCACCGTTCGGCGGCGTATCAAGCTGCTGGAACTGAACCACGACAGCTTCAAGAAAGCCGAAAAGCGCGGTGCAACCCTGTCTGACTTCGCCCAGCTGGACAAAATCGAGGACTTGGAAGCCCGAAACCGGGTATTGGAGACCCTCGGCACGCAGAACTTCAACCGGGCTATGCAGGATGCGCTGAACACGCAGAAGTGGAACCATTACCGGGATGACATCATTGCTAAACTTCAGGAGTTTGCAAGGCGAGTAGATGACGCCGACAGGCAGAAATACTCCTACGTGAAAAGCTGGGGCAGCTGGAAAATGAACTGCAAAGACGAGTTCACCGTACCTGATGATGCCGGTAAGGTCGAATATGTGTTCGAGGTTGGCAAAACTGACATTATCCTCTACAAGAAGCGAGATGCAGCTGTCGAGGACGAGGAAAACGCCGCACGAGAAGCGGCACGGGCTGCTGACGAGCTTGCTCACGAACAGTTCTCCAGCACAACCAAATTCATGTATGAGTTGCGCCGGGACTTCGTGAAAGACCTGACCCCGGCAGAGTGCAAAAAGCATTTTTCGGCCATCATGGAATACGCCACGCCGCTGCTGTCTGGGTACGGCCGAGTAAGGGATGATGAAAATGTGCTGCATCTGCTTGGTGTTGCCTTGGACGAACAGGTTCAGGATGACACCGAACTGGAAGATGCACTGAAAATGTTCAACGCCTATGATACCGAGTCGGAAAAAGTTCTACTGGCAATGGCCTTTGATGCGCAGGACAGCGAGCGCACGGGTTATTGGAGTACCATCTGGAGCAGCGAAGCGGGCAAGAGCGTGTATAAGCACAACGAAAACATCCCCCTCAATCGTACCTATGAGCTCCTGACATCCCTCGGCTATGAAATGGCCGATGACGAAAAAGCCTTGCAGGACGGCACCCACCAGCTTTTTGCGGTGTATGGCTCCGGCAGCAAAGCGGACACGCCCTGTGATAAGTGCAAAGCTGCTCACCCTGAATGCGACAAGTGCTGCAAAACTTGCGACGACCACTGCAATGCGTTCCAGCTGTGCAGAAAGGAGTATGGCAAATGACCGACCTTGTAAAGTGTGACCGCTGCGGCACACCGTTCAGCATCCAGACAGCCGGCATCCGCAGTACATGGAGCGGCGATTACATGGTGCAGTATTTCACCTGCCCAGGCTGTCACCATCGCTATCAGATTCTGACCACGGACACTGAACTGCGCCAGACCGTTGAACGGCACAAGAAAATTGCCGCAAAAATCCGTATGGGGCAGAGCAAGCATTTCCGGCCGGGAACGCTGAAAAAGTATCAGGCTGAAATGGAAAAGCTGGAGGCCGAGCAGAAAAAGCGGCGAGATGAACTGCTGGACAAGGGCAACGAGATCCTTGCTCAGCTGGGAAAGGAGTAAGCCATGGATGACCTGAAAGAATACGCTGACCGCCTCAAGTTTGAAATCATGGCGGCTGACTTTCTGACCACCGAAGACCGAGAAATGGTCTTTGACCTCATCGAGAAAGTGCTGGGTGATGACAATGCCTGATCAGATCTTCATCAACATTGCGCTGCTGGCCGTGGGCGTGGCTATCGGTGCCCTGCTGGGCGAAACCAGCCGGCAGCAGCATGACCGTCAGCTGTTCCGGGAGTACATCAACTTTATGACTGAATCGGAACACAACAATGAGCTGCTGTTCCGGGAAGTGATTCGGTTTCAGACCGAGAAAGGAGCCGACCATGAGAAAGAGTAATCGCCCGCCGGAGCCCGGCGCACGTGGGCTTCTGCGCCTGACCTGCCCCTGCTGCGGAAAGGAGTTCGGTACATACCTCCACGTTCCGCAGATGTCCATAGGCTGCCGCTGCGGGGCTACGATCTCGCTTGAGAGGGGGCTTGCCCCCTATGAGTTCGCCTGCGGCTGCTGCGGGCTGGTGGCCAAAGGCAAGACCAACATCATGGAGCCGGAGATCACCATCCCCTGCAAGTGCGGCAATCCCATCACGCTGCGCTGGAACAAGGACGCACGGAGGTACACAGAATGAACTGGGCAATTGTAATTCCGGTCGGCATCGGCATCGCGGTGCTGCTGTCCATCGCGCTTGTCGCAATCGATGTTTCCGGGCAGATCAGCCGGAAGGAAGAAGCCGACGAGGTGGAATTCTACTTCGCCAAGGAGTTTGCGCAGACAACGCCGTCTTCTCATATTCCACCGTATCAGGATGTTTCCAAGATGCTCTACAACCGGGAGCCATTCTGCACTGGCTGCTCCGAATATGGTCGCTGCATTCAGGCACGAATGCGGTACATTCATGGCCTCAAGCATAGCGAGTATCCGTGGATCTGCCTGAAGAAGGAGGAACTAAAATGACGTTGGAAGAAGCACTGCGCTTTATCGACCCGGAAACCGACATGGACGCTCTGGCAGAGGTCGAGTATTACGGCGGATTCAAAGGCAAGGAACGTGCTGCCCAAAAGATGAAAGAAGCATCCCGCATGGTCGTTGACTTTATTCGCCGCGTATCGTGGCACGATGCCAAAACCCCGCCGCCTGTCCACGATGAAAGCTGGGAGAACGCGGGAGAAAAGCACTGCTGCATCATGAGCGAACTTGTGTGGGTCTGCTGCGAGAGCCGGAACACCATGAAGGGCTGGATTGAAAACGGCAAATGGTACATCGAGGATGGCCGCCCAGCGGCAGATACGCCCTATGGTGCTGTGAAGTTCTGGGCTCCGCTGCTGGAGCCGCCGGAGGTGGTAAAATGAGCAAGGCCGTTCTTATCAGTATCAGGCCGGAATGGTGCAACCTCATTGTGCGAGGCAAAAAAACCGTTGAGGTACGTAAGACCCGCCCAAAATTGGAAACGCCGTTCAAGGTGTACATCTACTGCACGAAAGCCCCACAGCATCTTATCACCATTTTCAGGGATGGAGAAGAAACGATGGGCGGCGAAATCCACCACGGAAAGCCTGAATTCATAAAGTGTGATAAGCACCTGCCGGATAGCGTTCGTGACAAAACTCGAATGGTCATTGGCGAGTTTATATGTGACCGCATTTCGACTATTACACCACCGGGCCCATTCAGCATCCGAAATGAAGTATCGGGGTGCTGCCTTACCTACGGTGAGGTGAAAAAGTATGCCGGGTGGGACAACCCAGCGGTACCACAGACTGAACTCCATAATTTATATGGCTGGCATATTTCCGACTTGAAAATTTATAATCAGCCGAAAGACATCATGTGCTTTCACCGTGCTGTCGAGGAAAACGAACTGTGGTGCAAGAAATGCGCAATTGGCAAGAAGAAAGATGTACACTGCGCATTTTGCTATGGACTGGACGGCCTTGGGCTCCGTCGTCCGCCCCAAAGCTGGTGCTATGTGCAGGAAATGGAGGTTGCCGATGGTAAAGCCTGAACCATGGGAAAATCCGATGCTGGATACCATGTGGAGCTTTATGCAGATGGGCGGGCTGAAAGCCAACTACCCGGCTCTCAAAGAGGCCTGCATGGAACTGCGTCAGATGCTGATGCAGAAGACCGCCGGGCAGCGCAAGGACAGGCCGAAAGACCTGTCATGGGAAAACCTTGAACGGGTCAAGGTAACCATCATCTGTGAGGCCATGGCTCTGGTGCTGTCCGGCGAATACGAAGCAGAACGCGCCGGAGGAAGAAAACCGTTCCAGTCTCTTTC
>OODG01001082.1_pt1 | contig 19043 bp, 8 predicted proteins | sample 1671621 | NCBI WGS metagenome assembly OODG01 (sample SAMN06348175, study PRJEB24527) | human gut metagenome | biome: human gut; feature: ankylosing spondylitis patient; material: feces | host: Homo sapiens | place: China | collected 2015-10 | reverse complement strand
AGGGCGAAAAAGTCGGGGAACGGCCGACGGCTTGCGCCTAAAACGCTACGCGGACGAGCTCGCGCTCGCGTTTTCGACGGCGCAGCCGCCGCCCGTTCTTCTTCCCGCTTTTTCGCAATGCGGAGTCTGTTGTGCGCTGCACGCAACGATGATTTATTCCGAATAATTCCTCTATACTCAATTTAGCAGGCCGGAGGCCTGCCCGATCGCACTGCAAAACGAACGGGGTGGAGCACAATCGTACCCCACCCCTCATCGTATCGTCGGGAATCCCTTATTTCAGCGTCGACCGGAACTCGTAACGGCCCGAACCGAGGCGCACGAGCGTATAGCCGTCGTCCCAGCCCGCAACTTTCAGATCGCTGCGGCCGTCGAGTGCGCGGCCCGACTCGGTCACCTTGTCGGCAGCAGCCGACGGGACATAGACCTCGGCGGTAGTGTTGGCCGGAATCTCGACCGTCAGCGTCAGCGCGTCGCCCTCCTTCGTCCAACCGCTCGACGCCAGGCCGTAGGGCGTCCGCTGCTCGGCCTTCATCGAAGTGAAGTGATCGTTCAGGTAGGGTTTGATCCGGATTTCACGGAAGCCCGGAGCAGCCTCCTGCAAACCGGCGGCCCAACGATAGAGCCAGTCGCCGATCGCACCGTAGGCATAGTGGTTGAACGACACCATGCTGTTCGAGTTGACCATACCGTTGGGAAGCATACTGTTCCAACGCTCCCAGATGGTGGTCGCACCCATCGAAATGGGATAGAGCCACGAAGGGATCTTCTTGTTGAGCAGCAGCTCGTAGGCGACGTCCTCGTAACCGAAGCGGGTCAACACTTCGCAGATATAGGGCGTACCGAGGAAGCCGGTAGTGATATGCCCGTAACGATTCACGTTATCGACCAGACGTTTGGCCGCACCGGCGCGCTGCGCCTCGGGCAGCAGGTCGAACATCAGCGCCAGCGTGTAGGCCGTCTGCGTATCCGACACGAGCATTCCGTTGGGCGTCACGTATTCGTTGCGGAAGGCATCGACCGCACGCTTGTGCAGCGCTTCGTATTTCGCCGCATCCTCCGTTCGGCCCAGCAGGCGTGCCGTGCGCACCACCAGATCGAGCGAATGGGCGTAGAAGCACTGCTGGATGAAGGGTCGGATCGTCACCGCCGACCGGCCGTCCTTGTCATCGGCATAACTGAAAAATACCCAGTCGCCGTAGCTGTTCCCCTTGCTCCACAAGTCGTTCTCGGTCTGCGAGGTGATGTAGTCCACCCATTTCTTCATGCTGGGGTACTGGCGTTCGAGCATCCGCAGGTCGCCGTAGGCCATGTAGTGCTGCCACGGAATGATCGTGGCCACGTCGCCCCAACCGGCCGAAATACGGCTGCGGTGCGTCACGGGGTAGACACCGTTGACCGCGCCGTCGGCATACTGCTCGGCGGCCACGTCGGCCATCCACTTATTGAAGAAGGTCTGCACGTCGCGGTTGAACGTCGCCGTGCGGAAGAAGACCTGCGCGTCGCCCGTCCAGCCCAGACGCTCGTCGCGCTGCGGGCAGTCGGTCGGAATATCGACGAAGTTGTCGAGCATCCCCCACTTGATATTCGACTGCAACCGGTTGATGAGCGAGTCGGACGAAACGAACGTACCGTTCTCGGGCGTCGCCGAACTGATCGCCTCGGCGACGAAATCCTCGGGGTTCAGCTCGCCGTCGATTCCCTCGACCTTGATGTAGCGGAAGCCGTAGAAGGCGAACCGGGGCGCGAGCCACTCCTCGCCCTCCCCCGAAAGGATATAGGTACTCAACGCCTTGGCCTTACGCAGGTTGCGGGTGAAGAATTCGCCCTTTTCAAGAATCTCGGAGTGGTAGATGCGCACCGTGTCGCCGCGCTGGCCGCGCAGACGCACGCGCTCGCGCCCCGATATGTTCTGGCCGAAGTCGATCACGCGGGCTCCCGACGGGGTCGTGAAGATCTTGACGGGTTTGAAGGTTTCGATTACCCGCACGGCCGGGCTGACGCTGGCCGTCAGGTTATCGAGCGAGGTGTCGGCCACCTGCACCGAAGCCCACGACGCATCGTCGAACGACGGGGTGTCCCACCCCTTCTGGCGACGGTTCAGATCGATCGTCTCGCCGTCGTAGAGGTTGCCGTAGCTCACTTCGCCCGTCGAGGCGCGCCACGTGTCGTCGGTAGCGATCACCTCCTTCGTACCGTCCTTGTAGCGGAGAACGATCTGCGCCAGCAGGCCGTACTTGTCGCCGTAGTTGAACTCGCGGCTCCACGGCAGTTTCGACAACCACCACCCCTTGGCCACGGTAACGCCGATGGCATTGTCGCCCCTGACCACCAGCGGCGTGATGTCGTAAGCCTGATATTGCAGCCGCTTCTTGTAGGCCGTCCAGCCCGGTGTCAGAAGGTCGTCGCTCACACGGTGCCCGTTGACGCTCGCCTCGTAGATGCCGTGGGCGGTCACATAGACGGTCGCCTCGGCCACGGGTTTCGTCACACGGAACGTGCGGCGGAACATCGCGGCGAGGTCGTCGCTCACGGCCGGCTCGATCCAGCGTGCCTGCCACTCCCCGACGTCGAACAGCCCCGTACGCCAGAAGGCCGGACGGCTCCACGCCGAAGCCTTGCCGCGGTCGTCCCACACGCGCACCTGCCACGTGTAACGGGTATCCGACGTCAGCGGCGTGCCGTCGTAAAAGACGCCGGCCGACTCCGCCGAAGCCACTTTGCCCGTCCGCCAGACGGTACGCCCGCCGGACTTGACTCGGATCTCGTAGGCGCTCTGCGTCACGCCGCGGCGCGACGCATCGCTCACCTCCCAGCTCAACAGCGGACGGCGCTCCCCGATCCCCACGGGGTCGGTCAGATGCTCGGTGCGAAGCTGCGACACGGAGAGTTGCGCCGAAGCGCTCCACGCCGTGACGACCGTCGCAAGAAACAGCAGAAGAAATCTTTTCATGGTCGATAGTTTTAAAGTTTGGAATTACATGCTTCGTTCGAAACGCAAGTTAGCCATTTTCCGTCATGGGTGAAATATACATTTTGACATTTCGATAACGAATTTTGACACTCGACCGGCCGGTGCCTGCGCGCGAACGCCTACCCATACCCGACCGGACATTGCAGACGAACGGCATTCCGCACATTCGATCTCTGCCTTTGCGCACGACCTCGTCCGCCCGGCGACACCGCTCCGCGATGCCGGAAGTTCGCCGCCCCATGCGGCGGACTGCAATGCACCCCTGCTCGCGCACTACCTGACGCCGGCACCGAATCGCCGGGAAGCCCCTCGCCGACCGCGGTCCGAGAAACAGGATACGTCAGCCTGCCGCAAAGGTCGGCATCGCCCGCCTGCGGATAAAACAGAAACGCCCCCGACTTATCCGTCGGGAGCGTTCTCCTAAATCCGGCAGGAAAAGGGCTATTTCTCCTCTTCCTCCTTGGCAGCCATCTGCGCTTTCAGCTCGGCCAGCCCGGCGATGTCGCCCAGCGTGGTCTTCTCGACCGAAGCGTTGATCTTCTTCACCACCGACTTGTTTGCATCGGCGGCAGCCTTCTTCTCGGCCTTCTCGGCAGCATACTCGGCACGCTTCGCATCTTCGAACGTACGGCTGTGCGACAGCGTGATGCGCTTGGTGGCCTTCGAGAATTCGAGCACCTTGAAGGGCAGCTTCTCGCCGACCTTGGCCGTCGTGCCGTCCTCCTTGACGAGATGCTTCATCGGGCAGAAGCCTTCGATCGAATCGGTCAGCGAGACGATCGCGCCCTTGTCGACCAGTTCGGTAACGGTTCCCTCGTGGATCGAATCGATCGAGAACTGTCCCTCGAACTCGTTCCACGGATTCTCCTCAAGCTGCTTGTGACCCAGCGACAGGCGACGGTTCTCCTTGTCGATTTCGAGCACTACGACCTCCAAGTCGGCGCCGATCTGGGTGAACTCGCCCGGATGCTTGACCTTCTTGGTCCACGACAGGTCGGAGATATGCACCAGACCGTCGATGCCCTCCTCGATTTCGACGAAGACACCGAAGTTGGTGAAGTTGCGCACCTTGGCCACGCAGCGCGTGCCGACAGGGTACTTCTGCTCGATATCGGCCCACGGATCGGTCGTAAGCTGCTTGATGCCCAGCGACATCTTGCGCTCTGCGCGGTCGAGCGTCAGGATGACGGCCTCGACCTCGTCGCCGACCTTCATGAACTCCTGCGCCGAACGCAGGTGCTGGCTCCACGACATCTCCGACACGTGGATCAGGCCCTCTACGCCCGGAGCGATCTCGACGAACGCACCGTAATCGGCCATGACGACCACCTTGCCCTTGACCTTGTCGCCGACTTTGAGGTCGGGATCGAGCGCCTCCCACGGGTGCGGGGTGAGCTGTTTGAGACCCAGCGCGATACGCTTCTTGGCCTCGTCGAAGTCGAGGATCACGACCTTGAGCTTCTGATCGAGCTGCACGATCTCCTCGGGATGGTTCACACGACCCCACGACAGGTCGGTGATGTGAATCAGGCCGTCCACGCCGCCCAGGTCGATGAACACGCCGTAGGAGGTGATGTTCTTGACCGTACCTTCGAGGATCTGGCCCTTTTCGAGCTTCGACATGATGATCTGCTTCTGAGCCTCCAACTCGGCCTCGATGAGCGCCTTGTGCGAAACGACCACGTTGCGGAACTCCTGGTTGATCTTCACCACTTTGAACTCCATGGTCTTGTCTACATATACGTCGTAGTCGCGAATGGGCTTCACGTCGATCTGAGAACCGGGCAGGAACGCCTCGATGCCGAACACGTCGACGATCATACCGCCCTTCGTGCGGCACTTGATGTAACCCTTGATGATTTCGTCGTTGGCCAGCGCCTCGTTGACGCGATCCCACGATTTGAGCTGACGCGCCTTCTTGTGCGAAAGCGACAGCTGGCCGTTCTTGTCCTCGGCCGACTCCACGTAGACCTCGACCTTCTCGCCTACGGCCAGTTCGGGGTTGTAGCGGAATTCGGAAACGGGAATGACGCCCTCGCTCTTGTAGCCGATGTTGACGACAACCTCGCGCTTGCCGATGCTCATGACCGTGCCCTCGACCACCTCGCCGACGGCGACGTTCGACAGCGTCTTGTCGTAAGCGGCGGCGATCTCCTCCTTAGGCTGGGAATAGACGCCCAGATCGTTCTCGAACGCGTTCCAGTCGAAGTTCTCGTTCGTGACTACAGTTTTGTTCTCTTCCATAACGGAAACAGTGTTTGCGATACAATCGCTCGTTAAATGGTTAATACTCGTACGTTACCCGCACGCAGCGGGGTTGCAAAGTTAGGAATTAATTCGCGGATTTCACAACAATCGCGCGCGATAATTTTCACCGGACCGCGATTTCGGATGCGAAGGGTCTCCCGCCGCCGCGAAAAAGGCCGCCCCGCAGACGGGAACGGCCTTTTCACGAAAAAATGTTGGAAGAAGAGTCGGTGGAGACTGTCGCGCTATCGTTCGTCGGGACGCACGAAAGTACGGCTCGCCAGCTTCACGTCGTCGATCGGGTTGTTCGACGCCGTCATCGCATAGACCAGCACCTTCTTGTCCTTGGGCAGCGTCACCGTAGTCGCGCCTTCGGGAATGTCGAACGTCAGCAGATACATGTAGGAGAAACCGTAGGGAACGTTGCCCAGGTCGGTCTGGTGACGGTGCGTACCCAGATACCCGATCTTGGCGCGCTGCATGAAGCCCTCGCTGTTGCCGTACCAGCCCCACTGGCCGTAGAAACCTTTCCACAGCGGCACTTCGGCCTCGTAGGTGCGATCGCCCACGCGGAACTCGGCCGTGCGCGGCTCTTCGACGGCCGACGCCAGCACATAGAGCTTCGTATAGGTCCGGTCGGCGGGCAGCGCGACGGTCTGGCCGTTGCAGAGCACGGCGTCGTCGGTGTTGGCTTCGCCCATGGCGAAGGTCACGCCGTCGCACTCGACCGTGGCGGGAATCAGCTCGGCGGCGAACGAACCCAGCGCCTTGTCGATCGTATAGTAGGTGAAGAACTCGTCGGTGGTGTAGGCCGTGATGTCGTAGTCGAGTTTCACGGGCGCGTTGTCGATCGCGAGCGTCGACCGCACGGCCGGCTCGGCCAGCCGCACGCGGTAGGTCTTGGGGGCGAACTTTCCGGCCGAAACCACGAGCGAACGCCCCTCGAACGCGGCGTCGCCGATGCGCTCCTCGATACCGTTGCACTCCTCGGCCGAGACGATCGCCGCCGGGAAGGTGATGCGCGCCCCCTCGACGGGATTGCCCGTCGTCTCGTAGCAGCGCACGATGTAGCCGTCGCCGTCCTCGGCCGCTTTGAGCGCACGCACGCCGATCTGCGGGGTCGACGCAGCGAGCATCGAGAAGGTGCGGCCCAGATGCCCCGCATGTTTCGGCGCGACGAAGGCCACGAGCGGCATGTTGAGCGCCTCGCCCGCCACGAGCGCATCCTCCGTGCGGGCGCCCGTGTGTCCCACGATCGAGTAGGTATAGTGGTGTACGCCGTGATCGAGCGTCCGCTGGTGCGCATAGCGCTTCTCGGTCGAAGGGGTATGGAGCAGCGTCAGGCGCAGCGTATTGTCCGCCGGCTTGTCCCAGCCGTATTTGCAGTCGTTGAGAATCGTCACGCCGTAGCTGCCGTCGGCATCCGTCAGATCGACCCATTTCTGGGCAGGCACTTCATAGGCCGTTTCGGTGTTGTTGCCGCGCTCGATGAAGCCCAGTCCGAGGTCGTAAGCCGCCTTCGCGTTGGCCACGGCACAAGGGAATTCGGCTTTCAGCAGCACGTCGCGGCTCGACCAGTCGACCGTGTTGCGCACGTCGATGCGGTCGTCGTCGCCGCCGTCGGTCAGCGACACGTACTGCACGAACTTCGAGGGGCCGTAGCTGCGCTCCACTTTGAGCGTGGCGCGCACGGGGCCCTGTTCGGCGATCGAAATGCGCACGTCGCCGTCGATCGGACGCCCAGGCTTGTCCATCGTCTCCTTCATGATCTCCCACGCCGGATAGCGGTTCGACGGGTTTCCCTCGAAGACCGCCATGCGGAATGCCTTACCCTCGGCCACCAGCTCGCGGCCGGCACGCTTGTCGCGGATCGAGCGGATATCGCCGTTGGCGTCCAGCTCGATGCGGTAGATCCGGTTTTCGAGCGTCCGCTCCGACGCTTTCAGCGCCGACGATTTCGCAACGCCCGAAGCGGGGCGCACGTCGTAGACGGCATATCCCGCCGCCTTGACGTCGGCGGCGAAGAGGATGCGCGCCCGGTCGCCCTCGCGCGACAGAATCTGCGCCGCCACCCGCTTGCCCGAAGGCGCATAGACGGCTACCCCCTTGGCACAGGCGTCGAGCGGCACTTCGGCCTCCACCAGATCGCGCAGATCGTAGGTCACGGGATTGTAGACCACCACGGGCGTACCCTTCACCCGCGTGTCGAGCGAATGGCTCAGCGCACCGACGGCCGCCGTCATGACCTCGGTAGCCTGTTGCAGCGAGATCAGTTCGTCGTTCCACGAATAACGGTAGGCGTCGGCGATGCTCGTACCCGTCAGGTCGTCGTGGAACTGATGCCACAGCACGCGCTGCCACACTTCGTTGAGCTTCGCACGGTCGTAGGGTTTCGCGCCCAGCCAGTCGGCCGCCACGGCGGCGCGCTCGGCGGCGCCCAGCAGCTCCTCGTTGCGGCGGTTGTAGTACTTCATCGCTCCCTGCGAGGTGTAGCAGCCGCCGGCATGTACGTCCATGAGCAGTTCGCCGTCGTAGGTCGGCAGTTCGTCGCGGCGATCCATATAATCGAGGAAGAGCTGGTCGCTCGTGGCGCTGATGAGTTGCACCGGCGCATCGGGGTCGGCCATGGCCGCGGCCATGCGGCGCGCGGTGGTCACCGTGCCGCTGTTGCCCTTGTCGCCGCAGTTGGTCGTGCCGTGCAGGTGGCCGCCGCTGTAATAGCGCATGGCCGTATTGTCGAAGCCGTTCGAAGCGCGGCGGATGAAATCCTTGTTATACCCCGCGTCGGCCGGCAGTTCGGCGGTATACCCGCCCGTATCGAAGGCCGCCATGAGCGACTGCCCGTCGATACCGTACCATACGCCCCACGAGAAGGGGTTCTTCTTGTGATAGGGTGCGTCGGGGAAGAAGTCGTGCTTGCGCCAGCTCAGCTTCTGGGTCGAGAAACCGATCAGGCCGCAGTGGGCCGCCAGCGAAGGCAGCGTGTACCCGAACCCGAAGCAGTCGGGCAGGAAGATGTCGGTCGAACGCACGCCGAACTCGCGCTTGTAGAGCTCCTGTCCTTGCAGGATGTTGCGGATGAACGACTCGGCCGAAGGCATGTTGGGGTCGTTGGCATTCCACGACGCGCCGCTGATGTGCCAGCGCCCCTCGTCGATATACTTCTGCAAACGGGCGTAGTGCAGCGGATAGTACTCCTTCATCCATCGGTAGATGATGCCGCCCTCGAAATTGAACTTGTAATCGGGATACCGCTCCAGCATCCAGAGGTTCTGGAAGAGGATGCGCGGAATGTATTCCCGGATGGTGTGGGTCAGGTCCCAGTTCCACTGGGTGTCGAGATGCGCGTCGCACACCGCATAGATCTTGTAGGTCTTGGGTGCGGGCGTCTCCTGCTCCTGCGCCGCGGCACGTCCGGCGCAGAACGTCAGGATGCACGCGACGACAAACAGTCGAAAAAGTTTCATCGTTCGAAAAAAATTAGATTGATAGTTTCATTACATTCGAGTATCGGCAAAATTAGAGAATAAAACCGCGCAGCACAAGCGCCCTGTCCGAAAATATAAACGATATATCAATTTGTGAAATAAAAAAATCGCAGGGAACTGCGCTCCCTGCGATCCGATTTCACCCTATGCGTCAGCCGGTTGCTACTCGATCCGCTGACGGGGTTCGTTGTCGGGCGCCAGCGGCGAGCGGGCGCGCAAATATGAATCCAATACGTCGGTCAACAGCGTCCCGGTAGGAGCTCCGTCGGTATAATCGAGACCGGAATAGGTCTTGAAAATGTAGTCGCCCATCGCCACGCGGTAGCGGCGGCCGGGTTTCAGTTCGGGGAAAGCGACCGACTGCGCCTCGAACCGCTCGTCGGTACGGATCACATAAGGGGTGGTCATGTAGATGTCGATGCGGTGCGACTCGTCGAGGTTGACCGTATCGTTGAATTTGGTCTTCACCAGCCGCGCCAGCTCGTCGGCCGTCATCTCGGCCGTCACCAGTTTGGAGCCGAAAGGATCGAGGTTGTAGATATCGGCCGCCACGACCTCGCCCGCAAGCGAATCGAGCCGCACGCCGCCGATGTGGTAGATACCGACGTCGGCCTTGCCCGCCTCGCGCACCGCCTCGGTAAAGACGTTGGCCAGCCCGGTCTTGTCCAGCCGGCCGCGCAGGTCGGCCACCTTCGCCCGAAGCGCCGGATCGCTGTAATAACCTTCGACCATCCGCTGGTAGGCGGGTGCGGGTTCGTAGCCCGCCAGCGGCACCAGCCGGAAGCTCTTCTCCACCAGTTCGTCGCCGCGGAAGCGGAGCACCGTGACGCCCACGTTGTCGAGATTCTTGCCCGTCTGCGTCACCAGCACGCCGCCGACCGTCTCGTTCGTCTCGTCGTGGCTGTGCCCGCCCACGATCACGTCGTAACGCGGCGCCTTTTCGGCCAGCACGCGGTCTTTCTTCGTCCCGATATGGGTCAGGGCGACCAGCGCGTCGCACTCGTCGCGCAGCGACTGCCGGTCGGCCACGGCATCCACCGCGTCCGTGAAGGTCAGCCCCGCGAAATTCTCGTCGTGCCCCGCCGGATGGTTGTTGTGGTCGTAGTTGGTCACCGAGGCCACGAAGCCGATCCTGCGGCCGCCCCGCTCGACGATCGCATAGGGCGCCGGCTGGGGAAAGGTCGCCGTATCGCTTACGATATTGGCGCAGACGACCGGAAACCGGCACTGCGCGGTGCGCACGCCCAGAAAAGCCTGTCCGGCGTCGAACTCGTGGTTGCCGAAGGTCGCCACGTCGTAACGCAGGCGGTTCATCAGATCGATGATCGGCCGGCGCGGCTCGGCGGCTCGATCGCAGTAGACGTTGCCCGTCCAGCGGTCGCCCGCATCGACCAGAATCACGTTCTTCACCGTATCGCGGCACTTCTTGACGGCTTCGGCCAGCTGCGGGAACTTCTCGATATGGGCGTGGATGTCGTTGGTCGAAAGAATCACCACCGTCTCCATGCGCGGCGAGCAAGCCGCCAGCACGAAGAGCAGCAATGCGCCAAATAACGATTTTTTCATCATACACGTATCTCTTTTTTCGAATTCATCCGGCCAGAACCCACTTTATTATAATGGGGAAGACAAAGATAGAGACTCCCCGTCGATCCTCCAAATTTTCCGACGTTTTCTTTCGCCGGCCGACGGGCACGGCCTTCCCGCCGCACACAAACCCTGCCGCAACGGCAGACCTGCAAAAAAGCGCGGTGCGGAGCGAATCCGGCGAAAAAAAATGCGTAACTTTGTAGGAAACCCGACCTTGCGAACCATGAATAAATTCCGAATGTTTCCGCCGCTGCTCGGCCTTGTGTTTCTTCTGGCCGGCTGCGGCGATTCCCGACCGGCGGAGACGGTACGGCTGGTGACCTACAACGCAGGCACCTTCAACAAGTACATCGCCGACGACTACCCGCTCGTGGCCGAAATGATGCGGGAGGTCGGCGCCGACGCCGTCTGCCTCAACGAACTCGACAGTTGCACGACCCGCACGGGCGGCGTTTTCCAACTCGAACGCATCGCCCGGGCCATGGGCGGCTGGGACTACCGCTTCGGCCGCGCCATGCCCTATCGGGGCGGAAGCTACGGCGTCGGCGTCATGACCCGCGAGCGCATCCTCGATCATTTCACCGTCGCCCTGCCGCGGGGAGAAGGTGCGGAGCCGCGCGTGCTGACGGTCGTCGAACTGGCGCGGTACGTGATCGCCACCACCCACCTCGACCATACGTCGGCCGCAGCGCAGCGCGATCAGGTCGCCGTCATCAACCGCGTGATGCGCGAACGCTACGCCGAGGCGTCCAAACCCGTCTTTCTGGGCGGCGACCTGAACGCCCTCCCCGACTCCGGAACGCTCCGCGCGTTGCAGGAGGCCTGGACGGTACTGACGCCCACCGACGGGGGCACCTACCCCTCGCACGATCCGAAAAAGTGCATCGACTACATCCTGCAACTCGACAACGGCGTCTCGTGCGAAACGGCCGGCGCGCGCGTCCTGCACCGTTTCGAGGCGGGCGACGCCGCCCGCGCATCGGATCATCTGCCGGTGCTGCTCGAAATCCGGCTGCCTGCGGAAAGCTGACCGCCCGGGAACGGGCACGCTTGCCGACACAAATAATTATCGTTACCGTCGGCTGCGTCTCAGCTACTTCCGCCCCGGCAACCGCAAATAAATTTGCATCGCTCCCGGCTTATTCGTATCCTTGACTTCGTCTTAGATACTGCGGTTCGGAAAAAGAAAAACAGTTGTTTTTTCTTTTTCTCTCACCTTATTCGTATCTTTGGCTGCGCCTTAGATACTCGCGCTCGACAATGTTCAAATAAATTTGACATTGCCCTCGCTTATTCGTATCTTTACGCACCTTTTGCCCCATACCTCATGAGAGATCTTATCCAAGTCATCTGCGAGAACCTCGACCGCACGATCGAGGTCGAAATGGGAACGTCGCTGCTCGACATCCAGCGGCAATACCTGCCCAAGGGACCGCACCCCTACCTGGCGGCCTACGTCAACAACCGCATCAAGGAACTGAACTACAAGGTATACACCCCGATCACGGTGCGTTATATCGACGCCACACACTTCGAAGGCATCCGCGTCTACGAACGCACGGCGTCGTTCATCCTCCAGCGGGCCGTCCGCGAGCTCTATCCCGAACACAAGTTCTACATCCGCCACTCGATGCTGCGCGGCTTCTACTGCGAAATCGAGGGGCGCGACGGCATCTCCGCCCGGGAGGCCGAAGCCATCCGCACCCGCATGGAGGAGCTGGTCGACGCGGCGATTCCGATCATCCGCAGCCGCGTACGGTCGATCGACGCCGCAATGGAATTCACGCGGCTGGGATTCGACGACAAGACCGAGCTGCTCAACACCCGACCGCGCCTTTACAGCACGCTCTACTCGCTGGGCGACATGAAGGGCTACTTCTACGGCGCGCTCGCCCCGTCGACCGACTACATCCGCCTGTTCGACATCCGCCCCTACTACAACGGTTTCTACGTCGTACTGCCCGGACGCAGCCACCCCGACGCGCTCAAACCGCTCGTGGCGCAGGACAAGCTGTTCGACATCTTCCACCAGTACAAGGAGTGGGTCGACATCATGGGCGTACCGACTGTCGGCCGGCTCAACGCCAAGGTGCTGGCGGGCGACGCCTCGGAGCTCATCAAGATCGCCGAAGCCTTCCACGAGAAACGGCTGGCGCGTATCGCCGACACGATCGCCGCGGCCAACCGCTCGCAGGGAACGCGCATGGTACTCATCTCCGGCCCCTCGTCGAGCGGCAAGACCACCTCGGCCAAGCGTCTGGGCATCCAGCTGCGCATCCTGGGGCTGAACCCCGTGCTCATCTCGCTCGACGACTATTTCGTCGACCGAGACAAGACCCCGCGCGACGCCGACGGCGAGTACGACTACGAAGCGCTCGAAGCCATCGACCTCAGACTCTTCAACGACCACCTGCAACGCCTCTTCGCCGGCGAGAGCCTTCCCGTGCCGCGCTACGACTTCATCACCGGCAAACGCCAGTGGCACGACAATCCGCTGCGGCTCGACGACCGGTCGGTGCTGATCGTCGAAGGCATCCACGGACTCAACCCGCGCCTCACGCCGAGCATCCCCGACCACATGAAGTTCAAGATCTACATCTCGTGCTTCACGTCGGTGTCGATGGACAACCTCTCGCGCATCGCCACCACCGACAACCGCCTGCTGCGCCGCATGGTGCGCGACAACGCCACGCGCGGCCACAACGCGCAGGCGACGCTCGCACGCTGGGAGAGCGTGCGGCGCGGCGAGGAGAAGCACATCTTCCCCTATCAGGAGAACGCCGACGTGATGTTCAACTCGTCGCTTTTCTACGAGATCTCGGTGCTGCGCCCCTATGCCGAACGTATCCTGCGCGAGGTGCCCGATACGGTGCCCGAATACGGCGAGGCCAAGCGGCTGTTGAAATTCCTCGACAACTTCATCCCGATCGATCCCGCCGAGATTCCGCCCACCTCGCTGCTGCGCGAATTCATCGGCGGCAGCAGTTTCAGGTATTGACAAAACCCGTACAACAATTTCAAACATAACCGACAGAATACGGCCCTGAGAAGCCCCTCCCTTTGTCAACTGCGCGCAAGCCGAGCGCACCCGCCCGCGGGATGCCGAGGCGCCGCCGCAGAAACCGAGCGAAGCGAAGGGAGGGGACAGCGGGGTGGGAATGTCGATATCCGCGAAGCGGCTACGCCCCGCCCGAGTCCTGCGACAACCGAAACAAGTACAACAATTTCAAATACAACCGACAATGTCTTTTGATACATTCGCTGACCGCCATATCGGCGTCAGCAATCCCGACGAACTCAAAGCCATGCTCGACACGATCGGTGTCGGAAGCGTCGACGAACTGATCGCGCAGGTGATCCCCCAGTCGATCCGGCTGAAAAAACCGCTCGACCTGCCTGCGGGCATGAGCGAATACGAATTCGCCGCACATATCCGTGCGCTGGCCGACCGCAACCACCCGCTGCGGTCGTTCATCGGCATGGGCTACTACCCCTGCGCCGTACCGGCCGCCGTGGCGCGCAACGTCTTCGAGAATCCCGCGTGGTACACCTCCTACACCCCCTACCAGGCCGAAATCTCGCAGGGGCGTCTGGAAGCGCTGCTCAATTTCCAGACCGCCGTGCTCTCGCTCACGGGCATGGAAATCGCCAACTGCTCGCTGCTCGACGAGGGGACGGCGACGGCCGAGGCGATGCTCATGATGTTCGCCCTGCGCAGCCGCGACGCGGTGAAGGAGGGGCGCACGCAGCTCTTCGTCGACCGCAACCTCTTCCCGCAGACGCTCGACCTGCTGCTCACGCGCAGCGAGCCGTTCGGCATCGAGCTCATCGTCGACGACTACGACTGCTACGAGTTCTCGGGCAAAGAGTTCGGCGCTGTCGTGCAGTATCCGGCCGCCGATGGCGCCGTGCGCGACTACGCGGCCTTCGTCGAAGCGGCGCACGCGCACGATGCGAAGGTGACGGCCGTAGCCGACCTGCTCTCGCTGGCACTGCTGAAAGCTCCCGGCGAATGGGGCGCCGACATCTGCGTCGGTTCGGCGCAACGCCTGGGCACGCCCATGGGCTTCGGCGGCCCGCACGCGGGCTACATGGCCACGCGCGAGGCCTACAAACGTCAGATGCCCGGCCGCATCATCGGCGTCTCGGTTGACCGGCTGGGCAACCGCGCCCTGCGCATGGCGCTGCAAATGCGCGAGCAGCATATCAAGCGCGAGCGCGCCACCTCGAACATCTGCACCGCCTCGGCGCTGATGGCCTCGATGGTGGGCTTCTACTGCGTCTACAACGGCGCCGAAGGCCTGCGCCGTGCTGCCGAGACGGCCCACACGGCCGCCTGCGACACCGCCCGCGCCCTCGCGGCGCTGGGCTACAAGCTCACGAACCAGCACTTCTTCGATACGCTCGACATCGAGGCCGAAGCGGCCGTCATCCAGTCGCTCGCCCTCGAACGGGGCATCAACTTCTTCTACCCCTCCGAGGAGCGCGTGCGCCTCTCGTTCGACGAGGTGACCACCCCCGACGAGGTGGCCGAGGTCGTGGCCCTCTTCGCCGAGGCGCGGGGACGCAAACCCAAAGTCGCCAGGAGCCACGCCCCGAGCACGCTGCCCGAAGCGCTGCGCCGCACCTCGCCGATCCTCACCGAGGAGGTCTTCCGCTCGCACCGCAGCGAAAGCGCGCTGATGCGCTACATCAAGCGGCTGGAACACCGCGACATCTCGCTGGCCGACTCGATGATCTCGCTGGGGTCGTGCACGATGAAACTCAACGCGGCGGCACTCATGCAACCCCTGTCGCTGGCCGGGTTCCAGAACATGCACCCCTTCGCACCCGTCGAACAGGCCGAAGGTTACATGGAGCTGATCGCCGCGCTCGAACGCGACCTGGCCACGATCACCGGACTGGCCGCCTGCTCGCTGCAACCCAATTCGGGCGCCGCGGGCGAATACGCAGGGTTGATGGTCATCCGCGCCTACCACCAGTCCAAGGGGCAGGGGTACCGCAACGTCATCCTGATCCCCGCCTCGGCGCACGGCACGAACCCCGCGTCGGCCGCCATGGCAGGCATGAAGATCGTCACGGTGGCGTGCGACGCCAAGGGCAACATCGACGTCAACGACCTCAAAACCAAGGCCGAAGAACACGCCTCGGAGCTGTGCGGGCTGATGGTGACCTATCCCTCGACGCACGGCGTCTTCGAGAGCCGCATCCGCGAGATCGTCGACGCCGTACACGACGCCGGCGGACAGGTCTATATGGACGGCGCCAACATGAACGCGCAGGTCGGCCTCACCAATCCGGGCTACATCGGCGCCGACGTCTGCCACCTCAACCTCCACAAGACCTTCGCCATGCCGCACGGCGGCGGCGGTCCCGGCGTCGGCCCGATCTGCGTGGCCGCGCACCTGCGTCCCTTCCTGCCGTCGCACCCCATCGCCGCGACGGGCGGCGACGAAGGCATCACCGCCGTGGCGTCGGCCCCGTGGGGTTCGGCGCTGCTGCTGCCCATCACCTACGGCTACATCAAGATGCTGGGCGGCGACGGGCTGCGCCGCGCCACCGAGATGGCCATCGTCAACGCCAACTACATGTCGTCGGCACTGGCCGCGGAGTACCGCACCTATTACAGCGGCGAAACGGGCCGCGTGGGGCACGAGATGATCCTCGACCTGACGAATTTCAAACACGACTACGGCATCGACTGCGGCGACATCGCCCACCGACTGATGGACTACGGCTTCCACGCCCCGACGCTCTCGTTCCCCGTGCACGAAACGCTGATGGTCGAGCCCACGGAGTCGGAGCCCAAGGCCGAAATGGATCGTTTCATGGAGGCGCTCGTGCACATCAAGCGCGAGTGCGAAGCGGCCGCCGGACAGGAGGACAACGTCGTGCGCAACGCTCCGCACACGGCCGTGGAGATCGCCGGCGAGTGGTCGCACCCCTACTCGCGCCGGGAAGCGGCCTTCCCGCTCGGCTGGATCGCCGAGGCGAAGTTCTGGCCCTACGTCTCGAAAATCGACAACGGCTACGGCGACCGCAACCTCGTCTGCCGCTGCACGGAGTAATCCGCACGGAGGCATCGAGCAGTACGTTCCGACTGTACCGTATCATCGGCCGGCAGACGAAAACCGCGGACGGACAGCCCGAAGGAGCCGTACTCGAAGAACTCCCGCCGGCACATCGCACCTTGCACAGACGGAACGTCCGGTCGGACGTTCCGTCTCTTTTCGAGCCGATGGAGCGGAAATCCGATAATTTGCACTATCTTTGCCGTGCATGTCGAGAAAAAGAGTGCCGCGGACGGCGACGCCCGCGCAGACGACTTCGATACTATATTTAATTCTATAAATTCATGAAAGCAGAAAACAACAAAATGGTGGCGGTGGATTACACGCTCACCGTCGACGGCAAAATCGCCGACCGGTCGCGTCCCGGACAGCCGCTGGAATTCATCTTCGGCACCGGTATGCTGCTGCCCAAATTCGAGGCGGCCATCGTCGGCAAGGAACCGGGCGAGAAGGTCTCCTTCACGCTCGCTCCCGCCGACGGCTACGGCGAAATCGTCGACGACGCGATCGTCGACCTCCCCAAAACGATATTCATGGTCGACGGCAAGCTGGCCGAGGACATTCTCTTCGTGGGCAGCCAGATTCCGATGGCCAACGCACAAGGCCAGCGTATGCTGGGCGTGGTGAAGGAGATCGGCGACGAGGTCGTGAAGATGGACTTCAACCACCCGATGGCGGGCAAGACGCTCAACTTCGACGTGGAGGTGGTTTCGGTGCGCGACGTGACGCCCGAGGACCTGCAAGGCGGATGTTCGTGCGGCGAGTGCGGCGGTGACTGCGGCGAAGGCTGCGGAGACCACGACGGCCATTGCAATTGCCATTAGCAGACGCAGGCGTAAGAGGCCTGTTTTCGGGGCGGCCGCAAGCCGGAACGCTTTCGGAGAGAGGCTGCGCCTTCGGGCGAACAGATACCATCCAACGAAAAAGCCGGGCCTTCGGGTCCGGTTTTTTAGCGGATTTTCGTAACTTGCGCCGTCTCCGACAAGTCGGACGACGCTAAAAATCCGATTCCCGCCACGTGTTTACCCTCCGTCAATACCTGCTGGCTCTTCTCGACTCCCGCGGCCTGACGCGCACGCTGGGTGAAATCGACGTGTGCCGCGACGAACAGGGCCGTCCCTGCTTCAGCGCCGGCAACTCCGCCGCCGTATTCCGCATCCGCCTCGGCGGACGCATCCGCTCGCTGCGCTGTTACCTGCGCCCGATGCGCCACCTGAAGGAGATCTACGGCCAGCGGCTTCTCGAAAAGGAGCTTTACCTGCACACCTCGCCCGAAACCGGCGTCTGGGTCGATACGGTCCTCGGCGACTGGATCGAAGGCTCCACCCTGCACGAAACCGTGGCGCAGGCCGCCGCCCTCCGGGACCGCGAGAGTCTGCAAATCCTCGTCCGGCTGTTCGACCGGCTGGCCCTCGCGCTGGTCACGGACGACCGCGCCCACGGCGACCTGAAACCCGAGAATATCATCGTCGGCGACGACGGCACGCTCTGCCCGATCGACTTCGACGCCTCGTACCTGCCCGCCTTCGCCGGGGAGATCAGCCCCGAACTGGGCACGGCGGCCTACCAGCACCCGGCCCGCACGGCGGCCAACTTCGACGAACGGATCGACGACTACCCCGCGGCGCTGATCTCGACGGCGCTGCACGCGCTGGCCGAGAACCCTACGCTCTGGGACCGTTACGGAAGCTCCGACGGGTTGCTGTACACGCCCCAGCGGATCGCCTCCGACCCGGCCTACCGGGAGACGCTCGCGCTGTTCGAGAAACGCGGCATGGCCGTTCAGTACCGCATCGCGCAACTGCTCACGGCACCCACCCTGCGGCTCTTCGGACTTGCGGAGCTGCTCGCCGAAGCGGTCCGGGAGAAACCCGCCGCCCGGAGCGGGACGGAGACCGAAACGCCCGAACTCTTCGTCGAAAACGGACGCTGGGGCTACCGCACGGCGGAGCGGGTCGTCGTCGCGCCGCTCTACGACAACGGGTTCGACTTCACCGAGGGGCTGGCCGCCGTTCAGCTCGGCGGCACGTGGCACTACATCGACACGGCGGGCCGCACGCGCCTGAGCTGCCCGGGCTGTGCGGCGGTGAAGCCGTTCCGCGGCGGAAAGGCGCAGGTCGTGCGCAACGGCGAACGGCAGGAGATCGCACATCCGCTGAAAACGCCCCGATACCAGTGAGGCAGGGCAGCGGAAAGAGCGGGATCAAAAATCGCTTTCGGGCAAAATCCGCCCCCGCAGGCACGCCGCTGCGGCCCGCGCAAACCCGCCCCGGAACGGTCCCGGCCGGAAGAAAAGACGAGTTCCCCAAAAGGGTTCATGCAATTTAAATGCAATTTGTTATATTTGCATCTAAATAACTCCACAATCAATGACTCCATTCAGAAAATTAACCTCCGCGGAGACCGCCGCACTCGAAGCACTCGGCAATTCGGCCGAAGATTGGTCGAAGGTGCTGGTTTCGGAGGATTTCAAACCCTTTCAGCTGTTGCAGAGCCACCTGGAAGGAGATGTAGAAATAGCCGCGGAGGCCCGCATCGTCCGCTCGCGCGTGGCGAACTACCGCATCGGAACCGGCTCGCTCGTAGAAGGCGTCACGGCCCTCGAATGCCGCCGCCGCTCGGCCTTCGGCTTTTTCATTGCCGGGGCCGTCGGGGGTCTGAACGAAGGATTCC
>OODG01001081.1_pt1 | contig 19074 bp, 38 predicted proteins | sample 1671621 | NCBI WGS metagenome assembly OODG01 (sample SAMN06348175, study PRJEB24527) | human gut metagenome | biome: human gut; feature: ankylosing spondylitis patient; material: feces | host: Homo sapiens | place: China | collected 2015-10 | reverse complement strand
AGATGATATTCTTGACTGTGTCAAAAAGCTTCAGAAAGAAACAGGCATTACAGTAATCCTTGTTTCACACAGCATGGAAGAACAAAGACACAGGTATGATAGAGGACATCGACTACGAAAATGGGTATTCAACTCTTGAAGAAGCATTTTCTAGAGGCAAAGAAAAAGTCCATGAAAACTGTAAGCTCATAGTGTTGAAAGTAACAAAAGTTTCTGATTGATAAGTACCAATTTACTTGACACATAACGAGTTCGTATGGTATAATAATAACATGGGAACAGGTAAAACAAAAAAAATAAATTCTCACCTTTACATTTAACTTGTTCCCATGTTTTATATGGCGCTTTCTTCTAAAGGTTAGGAAACCCGACTCTCAATCGGGAAATGGCCTGTTCGATTCAGCCAAGCGTCACCAATATGGCGTGATGGACAAGGATTCTCAGTCCAGAGGCGCATGGTCGTTCCATGCTCACGTCACCAATATGGTTCGCTCGGCTAGCGGTCTAGGTCGCCGCCCTCTCAAGGCGGAAACGCATGTTCGAATCATGCGCGAATCACCATATGGTTGCTTGGACAAGGGAAAGTCGCCCGCTTCTCAGGCGGGAGGCGGTGGCTCGTATGCCGCCAGCAATCACCATTACCCATTGCGCAACTGCAGTGCGTAAAATCCAATGTGTTAATGCAAGTGGGTCATTCGTTCGGTGTTTTCCAGCCGAGCGGAATCATGTTGGTTGAGCTGACATGGAAAATCAGCAAAAGACATGCGTCAAATGCTTCACTCATACGACTGTGCTATGGCAGAGTATGTGGGCGTGTGTTATGCACATCAAATATAAACTTGCAGCTCGGAAGTTTGACGTGGAAAATTCCTCGTATTTTCACAGAGCATTTGAGCACAAACGGCGAGGTCGCTACTCGCTGGGTATACTTTGCTGGCGGGTCAGCAATTCCCGCCAGCGTTCTATGGCCCCGTAGACGAATTGGATAGAGTCGCCACCCTTTCAAGGTGGAGTTTTTGCGGGTTCAATCCCCGCCGGGGTCACCATTGATAAAAGTTGACACCTAATAAGCGCCGCTCAATCACTTACAGGCCCAAAATGATTATTTGCGGCGGATTCTGTAAACTCTCACATGCTCGTGTGCCCAGGCAACTACGCCACTAGGATGAGCGGCGCTTATTAGGTGTCAAAAATACAAGAAAGGGAGAATTAATTATGGTATTAAAAGAAGCATTTCACGCACAAAACGTACTCAACAATTGGACTTCAGAGATTCAGTCACTTCTTTCAAAGAAGAAACTTTTCACGAAAACAGTGGAAAAGCACCTGAAATCTAAGGCATATTCTGAAGCAGAGGATGAAGTAGTCGATGCTGCAAACATGTATGCCCAAATGATGCCGAGAAAGTCTAATGGAGAACAGTTGACGGCACAAGAACTTTTGGACTTTGCCCTTGTTCTTCTGGATTGTCGTGAAGTTCTCGCCAAAGCAATTTCAGACGTAAAGAAAAATTTGCCCATTGATTTGGATGTTTCTGTCCACATGGCAGATAAAAAGCGTACAATGGCAAGACATCTTAGCGCTATTACCTCTATTACTTCTGAGGAAAACACATCAGAAGCAATTGGATACAAGATGGATAATGAGGGTAAACAAACAACCTATCGTTATCCAGTCGAAACAGTCACAACGATTAATTTTGACAGGAATAAGTTCCGCGACCAACAGCGTAAACTTATGGCCGAAGCATCAGAGATTTCTGCGAAAGTAGATTGTCTGATGGTTACAACAGAAGTCCCCTTTGAAAGCAGTTTTGATTTCGAGGGTTCTCTAAATGATGCGGTAGAGACTTACTTCGCAACCGCTACGGGCGCTGAGAAGTAACTCCCGCCACAGGGCTAATCGCCCTGTTTAAAAGCAAATTGTAGGATTACTATGCCGGTTCAGTCGCAGATGAACTATGATGCTGCGAAAATAAAAAGTTTCATATTTGCCTAGAAATAGGGAAGTAAAGACTTTAATTTGCTAATCAGCAAAAAGAATGAAGAATCCGGCCCCAAAAGGACTGGACATATTCTTTGAACATATTGAAGAATCGTCACTCATGTGACTCCAAATTGGTTCGATATGCGCATCGTAACACGTCATTCGTTTTTGCGTTAGCTCAAAACCTCAACAATTCTACAACACAATAAACACGAACAGCATTTCGCCAATTTTCTTATAATGTTTTTGTTAAAAACATATATTTATTAATGTAACATCTGTTTCAAATAAGATATGAATAAGTTTTGCTTTCATAGCATTATTTAGGATTATTTTAGGAGAAACAAAATTGGCAGAGAGTTCGCAATTTGCTTTTAAACAAGGCGATTAGGGAGATGAAAAAAATGACGAAAAAAGATTCAGACAAAATATTAAACGACTTGTTTGAAGCTGGAGGAAGATACTTTCTTGAAGATATCTATAAAATGATACATAAAAAGTATGAATATAGCATAGATGTTATATCGACTGACAAGGAACTCAATAGTTTTCATGCCAAAATGCGTGTTGACGATGGAGAAGTTATTATTGATGATGAATGGTGTCCATGTAGTATAACCTATCTGGGCGATGGGATTTTTATATCGGAAGCCCAGAACAAATTCATATTTTACTTGACAAGTAAGCATGATGTGTGATATAATATAGGCGTAGTCAAGAGAAAGATATAACGCGGAGTGAAAGTAACGGTAACAGTCGGGTTCATGCCCCGTACTTTGGCGGTTCGATTCCGCCCTCCGCAACCAAACGGTTTTTATAAAGGCGTTCCGTGATTAAAAATGCCTGTAAATTCACACGAGGGATTATGGGTGGGGCCTTATTTGGATAGGCCAAGGAGTGAAAGCAATACCTCTGTTCACTGTGTAGTGTGATTTATTACGGTGTAGCTTAATAGTAAAGCAGCCCTGTGTGAATGGGACAGATGTTGGTTCAAATCCGGCCACCGTATCTAGTGCCTGTAAAGGCATCACATCCCTTTCTTTCTCTCTATTTTCTTTGTCTCAAAAATCCGCCGACTAAGGATTCTTGTGTGCCCCCTTACACAAGTTTTACGAAAGTATGAGGTCGGCAATTAATTTAAAAATACAAAAGGAGTGTTAATAAATGGCTGATAAAATCAACAGAGAACTTGATGGATGTTATTTTCGTATTCAACGAGACGGCAAGTGGCAAAGCATTTGTTTCTCGGATTTAACAGAGATAGAACGTGATTCTGTAATGAAAGACAGAGACGAAAGATGGTTAAAATCTTTGTGCGGACATCTTGCTGATTGTCTTAGAGAAATTGGTGACGAACTTGATATCATAAGGGGTTGACAAAATCTCTTTTTTGTGGTATAATATAGACAATGAAAGATAAGCACCCAAGGTGATGTGGTTTCGTTGCACCTGGCTTATATCCAGCGATTCGAGGTTCGATTCCTCGTGGGTGTACCAATTATTTTCTCCTTATTTGATTTGATTTTCTCCTAAAAAACATTGTCGTGATGTTCTGCGTAACCATTCGTAGTTTTGTAGCGACAACTTTATATGCTTGCTTGGGAGAGTCCGGTTTAATCCACCTGTCTTGAAAACAGGCAACCTGAAAAGGTTCGCTGGTTCGAATCCAGCAGCAAGCGCCATTGTGTAAATGTTATGTACTGGCATTAATAATTACAGTATCATTTACGCTATTAATCATTCTCCTAAAATATAAAAACATTCCCACGATGTTCCGTTTTTGTATCGGCGGTTTTGTAGTGGGAAATCTTTTAAAGGAGGAATCTGTATTAAATCTATAAAAGAATTATTTTGTAGGCACTCTTGGAAATTTCTAAAAGAAGTTGAAATATACAAGAACGATTCTTCCTTGAGGCCGCACAAATCATACATAGTTTACATTTGTCCAAAGTGTTTGGCCACGAAAAAGATTAAATTGTAATTCTACAAAACCAAGCGAACAGCTCACACCTCCTTATATTATTCTCCTTTCTAGGGTTCATCTATAAACCGCCTTGCCTGTACGCATGTACTCTTCACAAAAGCGTTTCTGCTTCAGCGAAAGCACGCATACTATCTCAGTTTTCATCGAAGCACATTAGCACTTTACAGAATATGAATCATCGAGTGGAGAGACGTCCTTAAATGTTCGCAAAATCTCCCCAAGTTATTGGCCTTGGGGAATATATTGGAACGTAGCTCAATTGGAAGTATGCGTTGGCCTGTTAAGCCAAAGGTTGTGGGTTCAAGTCCCACCGTTCCAGCCATCCTCGCTAACCAAACAACCGCGCAGGATTTTCCTGTAAATCGCCGTATATTTTGTATTGGCAAACCTAGTGGATTATACTAGGCACAAACGGATTTTGTAGCTGGTGTTTTGTCCGTTATTACTTTTGAAACCACACATGATTGGTTTTCCTTTTGTGTGTGAGTATAGTGGGGTGTAGCGCAGTTGGTAGCGCGCGACATTTGGGATGTCGATGCCGGGAGTTCGAGTCTCCCCACTCCAACCACTCATTTTGTTATACTCCTTTCAGCAACAATACCCGCTAGGATTTATTCTTGGCGGGTATTGTTGTATCATTTGACAATGACGTTGTTTATATGGTATAATATATATAATGAAAGGGAGTGTAAAATAATGAAAGAAATCAAAACGATGTATTATGCCAGTACAAACAAAGATTATCAAAGGCAATACATGAAAATGGTTGAATCAATTCTTGAAATCGGGGAAAGAGAATCGTATGAAGAACACGAATATTTCTTCTATGCTTTTTATAACACAAGATATGGCGCTTTTCGTATTTTGATTGATAAAGACAATCATAAACCATATAAGGTGACTGCGTTCACTGATACATGGGAAAGACTTCTTTCTTCGGGAGTGATAAAGAGTGAATAAGTATAAAATATCATTATTGACTGTTAATGGACGGTTTGTGATTGGGGCATCAAACGGAGAAAATGAATTAACAGCATTATCTTCGTTTATGTATCGAGCGGGTTTATCACATGATAGTTTCATTGAAATACAAATAGTGAAACAAAACGAAGATGGAAAATATGCTCCGAAAATGATGGCATTGAATTGTAGAGGACAAGCAAAACTCTATCCAACAATAGAAGATATGTTTGATATAAGGGGGTAATTGTATGACATACAATGAAAAAGATGTAGAGTTTAAGACTGTAAACGGAAAACTTTTTGCTTTTGAAAAGAAAAGAATTGGAGTTACGTTGCCAAAGGGAACTTTGATTCGTATGAAGCAAAAGTTTGATTGGTCGAAATATCTCAAAGAAAGCGAACAGCTGAGATATCGACATGAGGGGCAGTGGACAGCTAATCAGATTAATGGAGTGGCCATGGGATTGGCATGTGAGAATTATCCATGGGGGTTCCATCTAAAACTGAATGATACAAACATTAGGTTCGATAACACTTCAGAATCTTTTGTAATTACAATGAGTGTGGAGGTGCCTTAAATGAGATATGAATTTAAGTATGTCTATGGGCATGTAGAAGTTTATCTTAATGGCAAATTCATGTTCTCTGCGGACACCATGGAAGAAGCACAAAAGGAGCTTGATTCTTTGTGAACAGATTTGAACTTGAGAATATAAAAATACTTGTAAACGAGTATGATGTTGATTCTCAAATCTTCAGAAACGGAAAACTGATAAAACAGTATTATGGTGGAGTTATTTACGATTATAATATGGGAATAACTTTTTGTATTGTTAATCGTGGAATATCCTCTTATGAAGCAGGAACATGGCATTACGGAATATTAACTCAAGACGAAATTCAAACAAAAATAACAAACAGAGAAAGTTTTAATCTCGCAGCTGACAACGATGGTGATTTTAATAGAGCTTATTTTTACCCAAAGTCAAAAACGCATTTTAAATCATCTGAAGAATCATATGTAAAAGAATATTATCGTAGGAGAGGATGGTTGAATCTTGATAACAAATGAAGATATCATGGTGTTTTCAAGAAGTGGACTACTCACATATTTGTTACAACATGATATAAATAAACCATTCCTTGTATTGTCCATTGTAACACCTCTTGATAGAAAACCTAGAATAACAAATCCAAATGCGATTGTTATAACTGAGTTCTTCTACGATGAAGAAAATCGTATGGGAATGTCTAGAGAACAAGCAAAGAACTTTGCTAATGCTGTACGACACAATAAAGATACAGTTAGTAAGATTCTTGTACATTGTGACGCTGGTATATCAAGGAGCGCAGGAGTAGCGGCGGCAACAATGAAGTATATCACTGGTGATGATTGGCCAATATGGAACAGTTCTTTATATTGCCCTAATATGCGCTGTTACAGATTTATGTTGGAAGAATTTTTCAGCGAATTTGACGAAGAAGAAGCATTAAAGCGTTCTTATGCTAACATGAAAACATACAGAGAAAGTTATTTATAAAATAAAGGAGAATAATTATGAATATCATTGACAAAATCCAGAATGGCGACTTTATTATGTTTTATTCCGACGGAAACGTAAACAAAACATATTGGGGCATTCTGACTGATGGAAATAAAATTGTGGCATTGAGTGATGGTAGAAGCCACAATGTGGATTCCGTAGGAATTATTAAAGTTTGTCCGTCTGACAAGATGGAAATTCGGGTTAATCCGATTGAATCTTTCCAATATGTTCCTGTGAAATCAGATAAGAAATAAGGTAATTACATGAATTTACATGTTGGTGATATTGTAACTGGCAATAACGAAAGTTGGAAGCATTATTCTGTTACAAACGAAGAATCAGTTTGTTGCATATTATCAATGAGTTCTGATAGCATGTTGGTTCTTATTATAGAGCATAAAGACTCAGACCGTATTGGTTTTGGCTATATGGTAAAAAAATCAATGTTTAAAAAGATTGAATATAAGCTTAGTGATTATCAAAAATGGCTTATAAACGAATACGGAAACTGGATGTACGACAAGGACGACGAGTTTAACTGCCCTATATGCAGAAGTCTTAATCTTGTAGATAGATACATTCGGGATATAGGAAAACAAATTAAGTTTGATATGCCTAAAACACTTTTTGGGTATAAAGTATATAAAGGAAAGATGATTTTGTGAACATCGGAGACTATGTGAAAATAAACAACCTCCTGATTGGTATGATAATAGATAATACAGCACGAGATTATAGAGGCAGTATAATATATACCGTTATATATGTTGACGGCGTAAATGCGTATTGCATTAGAGTTTTAAAAGAACGATTGGCAAAAGTAGACGAACCAAGAATAAACGACAAGCATAAAGAAATGTTTAAATTTGTGCGTGGCATTTTGAAATACAGATATGACGACAGCACTTATAAAACATATTGTCGTCCAGCCATATTGTATTATTCGTCTTATGCCAGACGACTTGTAAGTGAATGTAACAATATTATGAGAAACAATAAAGATTTCCCAGATACAACATACAAATCAAAATGTTTGCCGCATTGTGTAACTTATTATCGAGAGCTTTCAAAGAAAATTTATAAAACTCGTATGTAATAGTTGACAAAGTAGTGTTCTTTGTGGTATAATATATATAATGAAGAACAGGCGGTTAAGCCTGTCAAATTGGAGGGTTTAAAATGAGAATCGACCACCGCGAATTTGTAAGGGATTATCTTGGAGTTCCAGAAGAACAGTGCCCAGCGTTTCTGGCACGATACCGAACAGTAATTGACAGGCTGATTGGGAGATACGGAATCCCTCTTTCAGAGCGTATGGCAAGAGCGAAAACAAAATCGAATGAACCGCATAAATACGGCAAAGACGATTATGAAATGATGTTGTTTGAGGATTTCGGCAAGTTTGGTGGAACAGACAAAGCACGACTTGTTGAAAAGATGGGCGATATCGTTGTTTATACATTTGATGACATTCAAATGAAAGCAGAAACAGACGTTTCTATGAAAACGAATGTTATTCCTGCTTCTTCACAGAGTACACTTCAGGGCGTGAAGTTCGGCTCTAAGAAACCACAGCGAGACAAAATCTCTATGTTGTTTGATGTAACAATAGAGGATTATTAAAATCAATACTTCAAAGAAATGTGTGAGGGGTGACGATATGGATATATATTATGTCCCTTGTGATTGGAGCGCAAGGACATATGGGCTTAATCAATTTAAGGTATATCGTGGGAAAGTTGATAAGAAAGTACGAACTTCTATGTTCGACTTTGAATACATCATTTCTTTGATTTTTGATTGTGGAGATACAACAAAAATAATTGCGTGTAAAGACGAAATCTTTACAAACTACGCAGAAGCAAGAGACTGGGGAAATTCAAAGAGAGAAAGATTGGAGAGAAAAAGATGAAAGTATTAACGATGCCGAAATACGCAAAACACAAGCCAGGGGACAAGGTTTATTTTGTCCCCACTCCTGTAAAGAAAATCGTTAATCTGAAGATGTTTGTAGTATACGAGGCCACTGTATATCAGAGCGCTGCTCGTACTGAAAACGGAGCGGTTACAGGCATTTATTATATGCTTGAAGTACGACGTGGGTACGACGACCCGCAATACGTTGTAACAACTGACGATTATATCTTCAAGGATGAGTACACGGCTGGGCTATATGCCATTGGTGCGTCAAATTCATACGAAAAAGATATTGCTGTTATGGGGTAGGAGGTATTTAATATGTGGATTGTATATCTCATTTTAATCCCCATAGCAATCATTGCTTTCGCAGGAATTACATATAATCTTTCAGCGCCGAAAGATGTATCCAAGAAAACAAAGGCGAAACCTACCAAAACAGATATATCTGTAAGGGTTGAACCTGTGATGATAAAACCCAAAGCAAGGCCAGTACCAAAGATTACCGACCACACAATCAACTCCTATATGGGGAAGAATTTAATTCGGTTTCCGTTTTATATTCAAGAAAAACAGACATTCTATTTGTTGAACAACGAAGAAGATGTAAAAACATATTCTGATTTGATGAATCGAAAGATTGTTCTGATTGATTCTATGAACGGATGCGTTTTGTTTATCGTAGGAGGAATAGTATAATGTTTATCACAGTTATGAGTTTAGCGGCAATTGTCACGCTAATTTGTTATGCTTGTATTGTCGTTGGTGGGAAATATGAAAAGGGGAATCATAAGTATGATGATTAACATTCTTCCCGGCATTATCATACTGGTTGTAATTGCGTTCTTTTTGTTCATTCTACTTGTAGCAGTAATGAATGCCTTTCTCACTCTTTTCGAGAAGAAAAACCCAGAGTTCTGGGAATATCTAAACAAATACCATGAAGCATTAGAAGCGTATAACAAAGTGAAAGATGACGCTGTAATCTTGACTGCCAAAGTAGAAGCCTTACAACAAGAACACAAAACGTTAGTTCAGCAAAATGAGATTCTTATTATTCAGCGTGACCATCTAATACAATACATTGACAAGATAGAATCCGAAAGAGCAGAGGAAGTCACTAAAGATGGATAAAACATCTTATTGGTATGAGCCGTCATACTCTAATGAAAAAATGTCCAACGCAATTTCAAGAACATACATTCTTCCAAGATTAGGTTCAGTGAAATATTTTGACTGTGAGATTGCGTTTTATCCAGACGTAACCCATCGACAGGTGTTTGTTACATACCGGAACACATTGTTATATCGCATTCTCAAGGTTTCGGTGTTTACATATAATGAGCAAGAATGGGAAATTCTTGTACAAAAAGATATAATGCGTACAAGAAATAGAATTATGAAACCATCAAAGAATGTTCTTGAAAAGCTATTCTATCAAGATGTCATATATGAAATCAACAACAGATTCTTAATATAAGCCCTCCACTAGCCACAACATTTCGCGGTGTTGTGGCTTTCTTTGTATCAAGGCCCTTGACAATGTAGTATGTTATATGGTATAATATATGTGTAAAACAAGGAACACAGCAAAGGATGGTTGACAATGACTAAGAAAACATATACGAGGCAACAAGATAAAGATAATATTTCATATTGTTTGTTGTGTGGGCAAATGTATGAGTTCCCACTGTTTGGATGGTATAAATGCGGAAGTACCACAGTTTACTTTCGATATTCTTTTGTAGAACGCAGAATCTATTTGGATTTCAGTGAAGATGAAACATCCTTGTATCAATATATGGACGATTACGATGTATCAGAAAAAGTAATCGTGATTCAATTTGATGAAACCGAATGGTTGGACGTTTGGAAAATGTTCCCAAAAGTAGCAAAGAACTTCAAGTTTTCAAAAGATGTAGCATTAAAATATTTGGGGATGTGGAAAGGGTGAGCCGATGAATCGAACAATGATTGAATACGATGAAGATGGGTACGAGGACGTAGAACTGTTCATCTACAATACAACCACATTATTTGGGCAATACTATGGAGAGCTTGGTATAATGTTCTTTTATAGGAATGACGGATTAAAACGTTGTTTTGTAGAATCGTACCCTAATGACGATGTTGATTCGCCCTCCAGTGCTATATTTCAATTTGAATATTCCGAAGAAGAATATGAAAAATTGAAAAAGCATTTTCCGCCTGATTATAAAGAGTTTGATTTTGACGACGATTTGTTGTTAGAATTATTGATAGGAGAGTGAAACTGATGTTTGATGATGTAGGAAAATTTATCAAAGAACTTAGAGAAAGCGAATATATAAAAGAAAGAGAATATGGCGATATTTCCTCTTTTAATTTCACACCGTGCGCTTTCTTTGGAAAAGTTTGGGATGAACAAACAACAAAAGCCCGTGGACTTTTTATAGACACTCGACGTGAAACGATTGTAGCAAGAAGCTATGATAAATTTTTCAACATCGGGGAACGTGAGGAAACTCAACTTGAAAACTTAAAGCATACACTTCATTTTCCAGTGTTTGCTTATGAAAAAGAAAATGGATATCTTGGAATCCTATCTTATAACATTGCTGAACATGATTTTATATTTGCTTCAAAGTCATCTTTGGATAACGATTACGCAAACAAGTTCAAGGAAATTTTCTATGAAACAATTCCAAAGAAAGTATTAAACAGGCTTTCAATGTATTTGATGTTTACAAAAACATCACTTGTATTTGAAGTTATAAATCCGACAGAAGAACCACACGTCATTGAATATCCAAGAAACAAGATTGTTCTTCTTGATGAAATTCCTAACGAAATCAATGCCGTACCTAGGCCATACAATCATTTAAAACTGATTGCTCGACAAATGGGGTTTGAATGTAAAAAGTTAAGAGCTACGCTGAACAATTGGGAAGAATTTGAAACATTCGTAAAAGACACACAAAGCTCGATTCGAGAGGTTGAGGGATACGTTTTGGTGGATTCTTGGGACCAAATGTACAAAATAAAAACCTTATTTTATACGACGTGGAAACACCTAAGAACCATCGCAAAACGTGTTGATGCCGGAAAAGAAGTGCCAAAACAGAAATTTTTGACTTCTCCCATTATAAATGACTTCTACAATTGGCTTGTAGCAAACCGAGACAACATACACGACAAAGATATTATAACGTTGCGCAGAGAATTTTACGGAGACATGGGGGAGGATTACAATGGCGTTTATTGATTATGGCGCTGTCGCATTTAAGAACGGCAAATGTATTCAGCGAGATATGTTTGGCGATATGCTGTCCATGGTTGGATGGCGCGAAGAAAGCCTAGATGGCAATTTCTTTTCTTTCGTTGGTGACAAAGATTTTACGGTATGTTTTTATAAAACATATATGAATATCATAGGAGAGGAAGAAGTAAAAACTGTCCATTTGAAAAACGAGTTCATCGGTTGGAAAAAATACGAAAATGTATTTATCCCTGATAATAGCGACGAAATTGTTGTAATTACCATAACACCACGGCAAAGAGATTGTTACACATTTAAAATGAAATATAAAGGCGACAAATACAAAGTTATCTTTGGATATGGAATTGATTATGGTTATTGGCTAAAAACAGGAATATTCAATTACTATTGTTGCCCCGAACATTTCTTTAAAAGCACATTGCCAAGATTCTTCAAAGATATTCCTTACAATATCGAGTTAAAGTATAATATGTGGGTGAGGAAACGTGACAGACAAAAACAAGAAAAAGCAAGAAAACAAAAAGAGACGTAACTTTTGGCCAATTTCGCCAATCACAAGGATTAAAGAAAGCAAGAAAATATATAAAAGGAACAAAATCAGAAAAAACGACGGACAATATTAAAAAAATATGAAAAATTAAAAAATTTTTCTATTTAAAAGGGTATACCTGTTTGACGGGTATGCCCTTTCTGTGTTATAATATAGATAATGAAAGGGGATGTGTTAAATGGATTGTTTAGACTGTGTGTATTTCAAGGCAAGAAGCAAAAATATCTACTATAAGGCAATGAATGTTTATGGTAATGACTTAGTAATGGAAGTTTTTACTTTAAACAAAGGATTCGAGAAGCGAAAACGTTTTACATTCAAAAACTACAAAGAGCGTAGAAAAGAATTGTATGAGCGTCTACATCAAATCACCAAACAGGAGTATGACGAAGCCGACAAAAAGAGGAACGACCTTAATAGCAATTATCTTGCGTATTTAAAAGGTAAAATCGGCAAAATTGTTCATACAATAATTAACGGTAAAGAGGGATTTATGCTGGTTAAAAACATTTATCCCATTGGTTCAAAAGCCAATCTTTACTTCGTTGGAAACTTCATCGACTATGGATTTTTCACATATGAAAATGTAAAAATTGAATACGAGAAAATTCTACACGCAAAAGACTGTACAGAACTTCTGGACGAAGATATTATTGAAATGTTAAAAGGAGTTGAAAACAATGATTCTTAACGAACAACTTAATGTAATCCCAAGCGATATCAACATAACTATTAATCTATTCCACAAAACAGGAGAAAGTGATGTTTATTTCATTAGGAAGTATAATGGCCGCACAACATTGGGCGAGATAAGCGCCATACAAGATAAAATGAGAAAAGTTCAGTTGCGCTATGGCGAATATGAAGTAACAAAAGTCACGGTAGAAGATTCTAAGACAATCAAAATCATGTGTATTTATCCTTGAAGGGGGGGGGGTAAAGAATGATGGATTATGCAATGTATATGAATCTTTATACAGGCGAATTGTTCACGCCTGAAGAAGCAGTTCGGATTTTCCGTGAAGAATATGATGGAGACGATGATACCAACTGTATTGAATTTGAAGATATTTTTGAGGGAGTGAGAAATAATGAGGAAGTTTAATTTCCAAAATGTTGACGTTGTAAGCATTCAAGGAAAAGGTTGCGCCATCGTAGTTAATAAGGGCGAATCTTTTTCTTACCTTTATTCTATTCGCAAAATCAAGAACAAAAATACACACCTAATCGTCGTCCCAAATAACTTCATCACAGCACCAACAAACGAAGTGGCAAGAGAATGGAAACGGTTTGCTGAAAACGTTGTGTGCTTGATTGAGAAAGTAAAGCCGGTCATTGACATTGAAAGACTCTCTGAAATCATCACAATGTTTGGCCCTTACAAGGGCATGTATTACAAACAAAAGGAATACGCTAAGTTTGAGGACATTCTTTTGTATCTCAATCTTCTTGAGCCTACAAAACATTACAAAGAAGCACCGCGTTTTGTTTTCCCAGAAGAATATAAGACACATTCAGAAGTCTATACGTTGAAAGGAGCAAAACAATGAACCGCAGATTGGTAAAGCTACGCACACTTGAACCCGGCGACAAATTCCAGTATGCCGGTAGGAATTACATGATTGTTATCCCTACGCATGAAATGAAATATCTTACAGGAAACGCTTTTGTTTGGGTTGCTGATTTAAAATCTGGTGACTTGGTTTTTATTTCAGGTGATTCGGCGGTGATTAGTTATGCCAACTGAAAAGGGTAAACTTGTTCTTCTTTGTGGTATCCCGGGCAGTGGTAAAAGTACGTTTGCGAAGATGTATGAGCCATTGAAGCATCACATTATCCTTTCATCAGATAGCATTCGTGAAGAATTGTGCGGGGATTCTTCTATTCAAAACAGGAACCATGACGTGTTCAAACTTCTTTACAAACGCATGTATTATGCGATTTGTAATGGGATTACTGTCGTTTTCGATGCTACAAATATCAGTGTAAAGCTGAGAAAGAAAGCAATTAAATCATGTCCAAAGGATACAGAAAAGTGGGCGGTTTACTTTGTTCCAAACGTCGAAAAGGCAAAAGAAAACAACAGCAAACGTGAACGAGTTGTCCCTGAATACGTCATTGAAAGAATGGCAAGAAAGTTTGTTGCGCCTACGCATGACGAGGGATTCGACAGGATTTGGAGAATTGACGGTTCAAAAGTAACGGAGGAATAGCAATATGTATGTTTTAGAGTCTCAATACAAACATTTTCTTTTCAAGGATTATGATTATATCAAAAGCGACTTGGATGATGGATATTCCACAACGGTAACACCTATCAAATCCAAAGCCAAAAGATACAGCTTTGAAGATGCAGAGAAAATGGCAAATAGAATCAAAAACGCACACGGACAGGTTTTTAGAGTATTAGAAGTGGAGGGATAATAATGTCGTATATCGCTTATGGCATCTTAAAAGAGACTGGCAGATATGGAAGAATTGGATATGTTCACGGCAAAGACGAAAAAGACGCTCTTAGGAGAGCAAGAGTTCTGTTCTGGAAGAAAGGATATGTTTCTCGTGTAGCAAACCTCTGGTAACGGTTTTCACGTATAAAACCTATACCGCAACCGTTAGTTGCTATTCATAGAAAATATATGATAAAAGGGGATGTTTTGAAATGGACGCTACAAAGCGTAAAAAGTGTAAAGTTGTAAAGGATTGTACCTATACCTATCCTAAATATAGACTTAGGATTCCTTTAAAAGTTGGAGATGAATATATCGTTGTTGGATTCACAAGGCACAAGGGTGTTTTGTGCTACATCTTACAGGATGCCAACGACGATACTTCTGTAAAGTTTCCTGTTCCAGAAAACCACTTTAAAAAGTATTTTAGCCACGAATAGAATTATTCGTGGCTAAAGTTATATTGGGGGATTATTATGTATCGAAAAGAAATAGTGCCGGGAATGTGTATAAGACATTTTTCCACCGAAGATTATGGAATCATTATAACAGACTTAGGAGAACGTAAAACATTCTGTATCTTTAAACACTATCCTAACGGCAAATCAAAAGACGTATATAGTTTAAAGCTAAAGACTTGTTATAACTTTGAGTTTGATTGTGTTAATCAAATTGAAGCCATAAATAATCTTGGGATTATATTTGTGTCAAACATCCAATATCTTCTAAGAGTTAAAGTGGATGCTATTGTAACAAATGTGTCGGTTGGGTTTAATAATACACCACGCAAACTGTATAACAATGATGTATTTGCCTTTATATATAAGTACACATTACCATTTAGTAAGTTTTATATCAATACATTCGATAGTAAACCTAAAGAAACTCTTTTAGAAAAAGAGCGTTACGCCCTACCTCTTATTCGACTTGAACTTGAAGATATGATGTATAACAATTATCCAAAATATGACATTACAACAAAAGTATACATTGAAAAGAAAATAAATAGGTGATTTTTAAAAATATTTTCATCAAAACATGGCTCCTCTTTGACATACCCGCACACTTTGTGGTATAATATATATAGTGGAAAGGGCGATAATAAAAACGGAAAGGAGGAAAGAGTGTTATGTTGATTAATATTTTTGACGACTATCAGACTGCCCGCAACGCCTGTGTTGCATATCAACGTTGCGGAAAACGTCACCAAGGTTTGCGCGGTGTGGAATATCGGGTATATTTCTACAACGGGAAATATCGCGTTTGGCGTGGTCGGGATTATACAGATTTTCCAAACTGTGCTTACGGGCCAGTGTTTAGTGCCAGAGTTTAAGCCACTAAATTAAAAAAGGTAGAGCGCAACGAGCTTTACCAATAACAAGGAGTGCTAACTATGATGTATTTAATTCCCACAGAGAACATGGAATCGTTCGAGAAGAAGATTGCCCGTATCCGTCGCAAAGCGGAGCGGGCTAAAGTCGATTTCTCGTACAAACGGCTTGAACCAATCCAAAAAGAAACGGATTTGCCCGGCGTAACAGTTGAATGTGTGCCTGTAATGGTAGAATGTAAGATTCACTATGAAAACTGGATTGTTATTGCTGTGCTTGACCATCACGAAGCTGGCAATGTCATTCATTCGGTAGAGGGAGAATGGAGACCAAGCGCTGAACTCGCGCTCCCCAGTAGATTCAGAACAGCAAAATCTTTCTGTGAACATTGTAACACAATGCGTAGCAGAAACAAAACTGTTGTGCTTTATAACACGCAGACGAAGCAATTCAAACAGGTTGGTACAACGTGTCTGCGCGAATATACAGGAGGTATTGACGCCGAAGCAATTGCTGCTTTTGAGGAACTTACAAAATCACCCGAAGAATTTCTTGGAGTGAGTGGTAGCAGTAAATTCTTCATCGAAACCAAAGACTACTTGAGCGCAGTTGTTGCTACAATGTCTTTGTATGGATTTTTGAGCAAGAAGAAAGCCTCTGAAATAAACTATGAAATTGAATCATCGGGTAAAGCTGATAAAAATAAGATGGTTGAAGCGACATGTACTAAAGCGGTTCATCTTATGACATGTACCAAAATGCCGGATGAAATGTCAGATAAGTGGCACAATATTTATAAGAGCAAGGACACAGAAGCATTTGTAGAAGATGCCATTGAATGGATTAAATCCTATAACGAGCCGAACAACTTTATGGAAAATCTTCGTGTTATTTGTTCTGGTTCAAATATCAAGGTGAGTGATGTTGGATTTGCGGCCTGTCTTATGGATTTGTACAAACGGCATCTTGAGTATGAGAAAACGCGCAAACAAAAAGAAAAAGACAACGAAATGTATCGGTATTATGGAGAAGTCGGTGAAAAGGTTACGCTGAATGGTAAACTTGCGTGTGTGACTTCTTATTCTACGCAGTTTGGTATTATGTATATCTATAAGATGATTTGTAACTCTGCTATTTTCGTATGGAAAACAAGCAAAGACCTTGGAATTGATGATTCCGGCGAAGAAGTCAATCTTGTAGGTACAATCAAGGAACATTCGGAGTTTCGCGGCGTTAAGCAAAATATGCTTGTACGTTGTAAGGTAGAAATCATTAAGGAGGGTGTGTAAGGTGAGAACCATAGAAGAAAACATTGACATGCGTATCCAATACTACAACAAACTGTGCGAACTTAAAGGATACAAATACGGCTATTTAGCCGTGTCATATGTGTACGGAGAATGTAGCCTGTACTACTGCTCAAAGGCTGACATTGAAAAACATTGTGTCGGTGGTTTGTTAGTTAATGGTACAAGGAAACAGGTTTATGAAACAATCTGCGCTTTGGATACAATGCTGAATTATCAGTCTTGAATAGGTGGTGAATATTGAATGGGCGAAAGAGTCTCAACAATAGAAATTTATGACATACTGGTTAAAAAGAACGAAACAACATTTTATGCCAATGATGTTGCGCTCAAAATAAAACTAGAATATGAAACATTGACCGCATATTATAATGAAAAGCCAATTGCTTATATTTCAAATTTAGGTGGATTTAATAGCATAAAAGCTTCACGCATTTGTGACAAATATGAAAACTATTTTGTATTTGGATATAAGGTGTGTGATGAAAATATGAAAAATAAAGGTGTCATGTCCGCTTTTGTGGGACACATCCACAAAAGTTTAAACAATCATTTCAGTTCATACGTTTCTGTTATTCACGCCATCAATGTTATCTCTGAAAACGTAGCAACGAAAAACGGGTTTGTAGCTATTGAATATTTTTATGGTGGCGGGTGCGTATTTGTAAAATCCAACGAGTATTACTGCTCCCCATATTCTTCTAAAAACAAAATGATAATGAAAACTGATTTGTTGTCAAAAGAGACAAACCGTCATATTGAGCGCAGTCCATATGTGAAGAATAACTTTATGAATAAACCTTTCCCATATATACAAATTTATTTGTATGAATACGATGAAGAACAGTTTAGGTTTATATATAACAATATTGTTCAACGACTATCTAACATATATGGTGCCTTTTACTTGTTTTTAAGGCTTCACAATAAAAAGGATATAGCGGGGTTTGAACATGTTCCAAATAGATTTTTAAGGGCACAAGGTTCAGAATATACACTTTATAAGTGTATAGACAACACTATTTGATAGGAGAATAAATATGCTGATATTTGTTATTATTCTTTTGTTTATTGCAGCGAGTTTCATTCTTTATGTGTGTAACGACAAGAGATATTGGTCGTCTGATACGATTGAGTTTATTTCATTCTGTTCGGCTGTTATCGGAATCGTTTCTTTTGTGGTTATGCTAATTACATGTTTTTGTATTAATGTCACGGCAGAAGCTGATTACGCTAGCAACATTCAACGCCGAGAAGCTCTTGTTTATCAACTTGAAAACAACATGTACTCAAACGATAACGAAGTTGGTAAGTTTGAGCTGTATGTACAGGTTAAAGAGTTTAATGAAGATTTGGCAAAAGGAAAGGCCATGTATAATAATGTTTGGGTAGGATGTTTATTCCCCGACTTCTACGAAAAGATAGATTATATTCCATTTGAAGTCAGCAGTGAAAAGAGTAACCCAACAGTATAGATAATGTAAGCTGAAACATGGGGCCGAAAATAGTAGGCCCCAATCTTTAAATGCGGTGATAACAATGGGTTTTCATGTTGGACAATGCGTGTCAACCGAATGTGGCGGGGAAGTAAGATATGGAATTATAATCTCGTGGTATGACCCAGCAGAACGTTTTGATATTCTTTTATATGATGGTGACGGAGACTATTATACAATAGACAGAAAACCAAAGGAACTCAAAGAAGCAATTCCAGAATTATTCCCAAATTATGAAAGAGTACAGGAGCTTCTTCATATAAGATTTGATTGGTTCAGTAACGAAA
>OODG01001077.1_pt1 | contig 19124 bp, 14 predicted proteins | sample 1671621 | NCBI WGS metagenome assembly OODG01 (sample SAMN06348175, study PRJEB24527) | human gut metagenome | biome: human gut; feature: ankylosing spondylitis patient; material: feces | host: Homo sapiens | place: China | collected 2015-10 | reverse complement strand
AGCAGCGTGTACAACGCCCCGAGGTCGACCTTCGCGGCGATGAAGTTGCGCACGGGCGCCGCCGTGCCGTTGGCCGTGACGGCCACCTTGATCTGCGCCCCCGTATCCACGACGGCACAACGCTCGACCCCCTCCGGAAGCCGGTAACGCACTGCGCTGCGCAGCACGGGCGCTATATCTACCGTGCCGCCCGCGGATTCGTACAGGTACTTCGTGCCCAGACGCTCGCCGCTCTCGGCGTCGCTCACCACGATCTCGATGTCGCCCACTGCGCCCTCGCCGTCGACCGTATAGGGCAGGGCGTCGTAAAACGAGGTGTAGGCTTCGGGTATGGATGTGAATTTCATCTCTTGTGTCGGTTTGATTTGTTGTTTACTCTGTTTTTTCTGTTTTTTCCGGGAAGGGAGGCCCGGCCGTTATTCCTGAATGAAAAATCATCAGCCGAAGATTTCGGGCACGCCCCCCCCCAGCCGCCACTCATAAGTTTCGGGTGCACCGCCCCCGTCGGCAGAGAGTCACGGGACGCGGGACGTACAGAAGATACGGGGCTGATCAGAAGAATGTGATGACATCGGCCGTCGCCGTCACCGCTACCTCGCCGTGGTTTGTGAGGGTGCGTGTCTGCGGCCGCACCGTGAGCTTCTCCACGGCCACAACAACATCGGCCTTCGACAGCGCTGTGAACAACTCCACAACATCCCCCTCAAGGCGTGCGTACGCCGCCTCCCGCTCCACGGCCGACATCTTCGCCCCCGCCTCCATGGCGTAGAGCGTCACGGCATAGGTCATGCGTCCGTGGCGCAGCCCCTCCATCGAGTCGAACTGCGGCGGCGCCAGCCACATCACGGGATAGGAGGTTATGGTCTGCGACATGTAACGTTCGTCGGCCGTGTGGAAGCCGTAGCCCGCGGCCGCGGCCAACTGCCCGATGGCATCTGTAAGATTCGTATGGTTCATATAAGGTCGGTTTATGTCGATAATTCTGTCGATATGATGTCGATATTATGTCTATTCAGTGTCGATAAACTTCAATAACTTTTCCCTCACGCGGCACAACACGTTATCAATTACATCCGTACGGCATGACTCACGGCTGTTGAAAACATCCCCGCGGCCGCTGTCGATATCCTGCGCCACACGGCCCGCACACTCATTTCGGCAATACGGTCCATATCCTTGCGGTCAAATTATTTGACCGGCGGCCGCCGCGCCCTCACACTTCAACCTTTTCCCTACGCAACAGCAACATACACGCGATTCCAACCCCGACGCGGCAGCCCGATCAAATCTCTTTTATGGTTTGGACACGACAAATATAATATGTCAGGATGCGTTTGTCAAGTAATTTAACAATAAAAATTAAATTATTTGATATTTTATTTTATAATGCGTTGTATTTTAGGGTATTGAGAAAGTTAATTTTTTGGACGCATCGGATACCATCCCTAACGGCCGCAGAATTACCCCCTTCGCCCCGACGGGAGGGGAGAAAATATGGATTATAAGGATGGCACCCCGAATGGAGAGGTGGGAATATGGGTTTGGAGTATGGTCGCCGGTTGGAAAGATCAAACGCGAAAAATTCAAATAAAACGGGAAAGACAGAAACGGCAAGAATCGAAACTGGCGGCCAAAACGGAGTGGCGGCGTGGGGGCAGGGGCTGAATCGGGATCGGTCAAAAGGTAATAAAAGATTCCAAAAGGGACGAAAAGCGACGAAAAAGCGTTGCAGAGGTTGTTTTTTGTTAAAATACCGTTAAATTTGTAGACTGCAGACGGCGCGGAACCCCAACCCCCGCACCGCCATTGCCAACAACCTTAAAACTACACGACCGACCCATGAAACGCCTTTTAATGATCATTGCCGCGCTGGCATTCGTACAGGGGCTTGCGGCGCAGGCCCTGAGTCCCGAGGAGCTCGCCAAGCGGGCCAAGCGCAAGAACCTCACAGTCAAGGAGTGGAACACCGACTCGCAGAAGAAGACCCGCTGGCTCGACCATCTGACCGTCTACGACTCGAAGGGGCGCAAGATCGAGGAGGCGGAGTACAACAAGTTCGGGCAGATCGAGCGTGTGACGTGCGAGTACGACCCCGTGACCGACATGATCGTCAAGGAGGTTGTCTACAACGACCGCAACAAGCCGGTGCGCATACGCAAGTACGAGTACAACGACGACGGCACCAAGTGCAAGCAGTACAACTACCTTCCCGACGGCAAGCTCTACACCGTAAAGATATTCGAATACATATTCGAGGAGTGATGCCCCGCCTGCGGCAAGGCAGCGGCATGCCCGCCACCGGCAGCCGCCCCGACCTAACCTAACCCTACCAACACAGACACTATCCCGCACAATCGGACGCGGCCCCACGACAGCCCGCATGTGCGTAACGGCGTAAGCGACATTCCGTTACGGCACATTTGGGAAGTGGTAAAATCACCGTTATCATGAACTTCGAGCAGCTCAACGACCTCGCCGTATGGCGGCGCATGCCGACACTCGACCTCGACCGCATAGCGGCCGTGCGTCTGATGAACCGTGTCGACACGAAGTACCTTGTGGACGAGCGCCGGTGCATGGAGCTGCTGGAGCTGGCGGCAGACCAATATTATGTCCAGATCATAGACGACTGCCGCGCCTGCCGCTACGCCACGCTCTATTACGACACGCCGCAGTGGGATATGTACCACATGCACCACAACCGCCGCCTCACGCGCCAGAAGATCCGCACACGCACATACGTCGAGACGGGCGTGACATATCTCGAGGTTAAGAACAAGAACAACAAGGGCCGCACCCACAAGCGGCGCATGGCCCTCGACCGCACGCTCTTCGCGGCGGCCGCCACGGACACCGCCGCGGCCGACTTCCTGCGGCGCGAGGCCCGCTACGCCCCCGAGACGCTGAGCCCCTCGCTTGCCACGCGCTTCGTGCGCGTGACGCTCGTCAACCACGCCATGACCGAACGCCTGACCATAGACTTCGACCTGCACTTCGACAACGTCCGCGCCGCCGACGGCGGAAATAAGGATATGAACGGCTGCGGGGATATGGATATGAACAGTCGCGGTAATACGGATATGAACGGCCGCAAGGATATGAATACAATCGGCCCCGGGGATATGGATATAAACGGCTGCGGGAATAACGGTATGACAGGTATGGATAACGGTTTCCGGCCTGCCGCAGAGGCCTCGCACGGCCATACGGCCTCGCTCGGCCGCCTTGTGGTCATCGAGCTCAAGCAGGATGCCCTCGCCCCCTCGCCCATGAAACAGCTGCTCGCGCAGCTGCGCGTCAAGCCCTTCAAACTGAGCAAATACTGCATAGGCGAGGCGCTGACCAACCCCCTTGTGAAACATAACCGCTTCAAGGCCAAGATACGCGCCATCGGTAAGATGGCCGCACACGACAGCAACATAAACGACATGCTATGATACAACAGGATTTTCCCGACTTCGATCCCTCGATTGCCGAGGAGTTCGGATACGACATCACCCACCAGCTGAGTTTTCTGGGGGTGCCGCTCTGCGATACGCAGAACCTCATACACCTTCTGATGCGCTTCGCCTTCAACCTCATCGTGGCGTGGATCATCGTCCGCTTCTGCTACTACCGCAAGAGCCAGCGCAAGGACTACGTTCTGACCTTCATGCTCTTCAGTTCGGCCATGTTCATGCTCATCTTCCTGATGGAGAACGTCAACCTTCAGATCGGACTGATGCTGGGTCTGTTCGCCATCTTCGGCGTCATACGCTACCGCACGGAGACGGTACCCGTGCGCGAGATGACATACCTGTTCGTCATCATCGCCACGTCGGTCATAAACGGACTCGCACTCAACATATCCTACGCCGAGCTCTTCGCAGCGGACGTGCTTGTGATCGGGGTACTGTGGCTTCTGGAGAGCCACCTGCTGCTCAGGCACACCTCGGCCAAGCTGGTCATATACGAGAAGATCGACCTCATCGTTCCCGAGCGGCGCGGTGAGATGATCGCCGACCTCGAGCGGCGCCTCGGCCTCAAGATCGACAAGGTGGAGGTTGGACATGTCGACTTCCTGCGCGATGTGGCCTTCGTCAAGGTCTACTATACGCTCCCCGAAGGCGAGCAGAACACCATCGACAACATCACCAAACCCAACCAGTTCATCCAGTAACCGCAGGGACGGGGCGTGACAACTCCGCCCTCCATGATTTCAATCAGAGCCATTCGCCCAATGGCGAAACTGTCGAGTTTAGCAATTTCCACATCGGTCAACTGGCATTTTCTGAGTATTCGATTCAAATATGATCAAACAGGCTACTACCATCGACGAGCAAATAAAGCTATTGAAATCCCGCGGCATGGCCGTTCCAGACGAAGATAAGGCAAAAGAGATACTGATGGATATCGGATTCTACCGATTGGGATTCTACGCCTTTCCATTCGAGAAGAGTTTCCCGAGTTTGACAAACCGCAGCCATGAATATAAGCCTGACAGCTCCTTTACCGATGTCGTTGAGCTCTACTACTTCGACTACGATTTGAGAAAAATATTGACGTACTACCTCAACCGCATAGAAATAAATCTGCGAACCTACATCACATATACGATTTCCAACCACTACAAAAAATCGCCTACATGGTTTGTGGATCCGAGCATAATGTACCCCTCGTACATAGCAGATTTCGAGCATAAAGTATACAAAACCATCCGCGAGAACCCCGTAATCAAACGTCATCACAGCCGATACAAAGATCTCTATGCTCCGGCATGGAAAACTATGGAGTTCATGACGCTGGGCAATATATGCTCGCTGTTCAACAGCCTTAAGGACAACAATCTCAAAAAACAGATCGCACGACACTACAAGTGCGGACTGGGTATCTTCCTGAATTACCTCGAGACCATACGCGTCATCCGCAACACTTGCGCCCACGGCGGTTGCATATACAACATATCGCTCGCAAAATCCATAAAAAGCAGTCCCCAAGTGCCAATTTCGGGAGACGAGCGCCATAATATACGCGGCGTAATAAGAGTCATATCGTTTATGATCGGCATTATCTCGGAGAACAGAAAAATGACCTCCATCGCGAGATTACGGCGCTACTCGATTACCCCAGAAACCGTTTTACAAATGATATCATCTCCTTATGTACGGGATTCACAGTAAAATAATATGGCAGAAAATTTGCAAACCGTCGATTTAGACATTATCTTTGTACCATCAAAGTGCCCGTATCGGCAGGTCTCGATATCTGCACTATAAAAAAGATGGCAGGAACCTCTGGCAACAGGGGTTCCGTTTTTTTGCAACAGACGTACCGAACACGACATCTATGCCGTCATCGCTTTTATGCTGTGATACGGTTTCACGAATATCAATTATTCAAATATTCCATAATGAGCCGTCGGGATTCGTCTTATGCGAAAAAGAGTTATCTTTGCAACCGCGCGTCGGGGGAGCCTCCGGCCGCGGCGGCGGCACGCCCACGCCACACGGAGTGAGGGCATGCGCCGCGCATTCACACCACTTTCACAACCGCATACGATGGAATCCGAAATACTCAAGGGTCTGAACGAGGCGCAGCGCGCCGCCGTCATCAACTACGACACACCGTCGCTCATCATCGCTGGCGCGGGTTCGGGCAAGACGCGGGTGCTCACCTCGCGCATAGCCTACATGCTGGAGCAGGGTGTCGCGCCGCAGAACATACTGGCGCTGACCTTCACCAACAAGGCGGCGGAGCAGATGCGCAGCCGCATCGAGCAGATGGTAGGCGGCAAGAGCCGCTACATACGCATGGGTACGTTCCACTCGGTCTTTTCGCGCATCCTGCGCGAGAATGCCGAGCGCATAGGCTTCACGTCGAGCTATACGATCTACGAGCCCTCGGATGCCAAGAACCTCATCAAGACGATCTGCAAGCAGATGCAGCTCGCGGACGACAAGTACAAGCCCAACCGCATACTCTCGCGCATATCCTACGCCAAGAACTGCCTTGTGACGCCCGCGGCCTACGTCGCCAACGCGGCCTACGCGGCCGAGGACCGGCAGGCGCAGATACCCCACTTCGGGGACGTATATGCCGAGTATTGCCGTCGCTGCAAGCAGAACGGGGCTATGGACTTCGACGACCTGCTGCTGCAGACCAATATCCTGCTGAGGGACTGTCCCGACGTGCTGGCGCGCTATCAGGATCTGTTCCAGTATATTCTGGTTGACGAGTATCAGGATACCAACTATGCGCAGTATGTGATCATACGGCGTCTGGCGCTGCGCCACTCGCGCGTCTGCGTCGTGGGCGACGACGCCCAGAGCATCTATTCGTTCCGCGGCGCCAAGATCGAGAATATCCTCTCCTTCCGCAATGACTACCCCGACGCGAAGGTCTTCAAGCTGGAGCAGAACTACCGCTCGACGCAGACGATCGTCGACGCGGCCAATTCGGTCATCGAGCACAATGCGCGGCGTATGGAGAAGCGATGTTTCTCGCAGGGGGCCAAGGGCGAGCGCATACGCATCATCCACTCCTACACCGACCGTGAGGAGGCCGACGCCATAGCCACGGCGCTGCGCGACCGCCTCCGCTCGACGGGGGACGGCTGGGAGGAGGCGGCGATACTCTACCGCACGAACAACCAGTCGCAGGCGCTGGAGACGGCGCTGCGGCGGCGCGGCATACCCTACCGCATATATAAGGGGAGCTCGTTCTACGACCACAAGGAGATCAAGGACATGCTGGCCTACATACGCCTCGTGATCAACCCGCGCGACGACGAGGCTTTCCGCCGCGTTGTGAACTACCCGGCGCGCGGCATCGGCGAGACTACCGTTTCGCGCATCGAGCAGATGGCACGCACCGAAGGGTGCTCGATGTGGGAGGCTCTCGACGCCCTTATCGCCTCGCCCGAGGCTGCGGCCGACGCCGCCACGCGCGCCATCGTGCGCAAGGCGTCGGAGTTCGTCACGCTCATACGCTCGCTGGGGGAGGCGCGCCGCGACCGCCCGCTCTACAACTTCGGTCTGGAGGTGGCGTCGCGGTCGGGCATACTGGCCCTCTACCGCGCGGAGAACACCCCCGAGGCCACGAGCGCCATCGACAACATCGAGGAGCTGCTGAACTCGATGCAGCTCTTCCGCGAGCAGTGCGAGGCCGAGATCCGCAACGGCGAACGCCCCGAGGAGGACCAGCCCACGGTCGAGGAGTGGCTCCAGAATATCATGCTGCTCACAGACATGGACCAGCAGGACGACGGCGGCGGCAAGGTCACGCTCATGACCGTACACTCGGCCAAGGGGCTCGAATACAAGTATGTATATATCGCTGGCATGGAAGAAAACCTCTTCCCGTCGCAGCGGGCGCTCGAGACGCCCGACGGCATCGAGGAGGAGCGGCGACTCTTCTACGTAGCGCTGACGCGCGCAAAGTGCGAGGCCGTGCTGTCGTTCTGCGAGATGCGTTTCAAGTGGGGCAACATGGAGTTCTCGCAGCCGAGCCGCTTCCTGTCGGAGATCGACCCGCAGTTTGTGGACAGCGACTGCGACCTGAGCCGCCGCAACCCAACATCCCCGCGCGAGGATGACGGCCGCGGCTTCGACGACTTCGACGGCTACGACCGCAGCGGCGCCGCACGCCGCACGACATACGGACAGCGCCCCTACGGCGGCGCGAGACAGGGATACGGCACCCAGCATGCCGAGCAGCGGCGTGACGGCCGCACGGCCATCGAGGAGCTGCGCCACCGCTACGACGTGCGCTACCAGCAGCAGCGCGCCGCCACCCAAACATCACCGGCAGCCGCGCAGCGCAGCGTGGGGCCCGATCCGCGCCTTGTGTCGCAGCCGCAACGGACGGAGAATCTGCGCCGCATACCCGTCACGCCGCGTAACGACGTCGCGCCGGCCTCACCGTGCGGCTACGCCGTGGGCGAGAGGGTCGAACACCCGAAGTTCGGCGCGGGCACCATCGTCCGCATCGAGAGCATCACCACCGACCACAAGATCGTTGTCGACTTCGGCTCCTACGGCGAGAAGACCCTTCTGGCCCGCTTCGCCAAGCTGCGCAAGCTCTGACAACCCACCCACCATATTCCGACATACGGCCGCCACACCCGCCCCCGATAGAGGATGATGTGTGGCGGTCGTATTCATACTCCTCGCTGGGGGCATACCATCTTCCCTAAATAAATACACGCCGCGGCGGAAAGCGTCGCATAAGGCGTCAAAGCTGTCGCATAGCGTCCGGGCGAGGGTGTCGGGGGACGGAGTATGGGGTGCGGGTGCAACAATGACGAAAAAATTTGTTACATTTGTACGAATTTGTACCTTATATCTCCGCGCATGACCCTCAAACAACGATACGACGGCGTCATAGAGTGGTTCTCGGCCAACATGCCGTCGGCCGAGAGCGAGCTGCACTATGAGAATCCCTACCAGCTTCTGGTGGCGGTGATGCTCTCGGCGCAGTGCACCGACAAGCGCGTCAACATGACCACGCCGGCGCTCTTCGCGGCCTACCCTACGCCGCAGGCTCTGGCCGCGGCTACGGCCGAAGAGATATATCCCTACATACGCAGCATCTCCTACCCCAACAACAAGGCGCGCAGCCTCGCCGCCATGGCGCGGATGCTCTGCACGGAGTTCGGGGGCGAGGTCCCGAGCGACCTCGAGGCGCTGCAGCGTCTGCCGGGTGTGGGCCGCAAGACGGCCAATGTCGTGGGGGCGGTCATCTGGCACAAGGAGGTGATGCCGGTCGATACGCATGTCTTCCGCGTCTCGGCGCGCATAGGGCTCACGCGCGGGGCCCGCACGCCCCTGCAGACCGAACTGCAGCTCGAGAAGAACATCCCGCACCACCTGCTTCCCGTGGCGCACCACTGGCTTATCCTGCACGGGCGCTACGTCTGCACGGCACGCGTACCCCATTGCGACACATGCGGCATATCTGCGTGGTGCCGCCATCACGCCGAAGCCACAAAAAAGGCCGCCGACACGAATGCCGACAAGAATACCGATAAGAGTGCCGACAAGAATACCCCAAAAAGCCGCGTCCGGGGCGCGAAACAAAAAAAATCCGTCGAGGCCGCAGCGCCGAAACAATAAAAACATATATCTTTGAGGATTCCCGCCCTGCGGGCGGGCCGAAAAACAACCCCTAAAAACAAGATTTCAACGATTATGAAGACAACAGCATCGAAACTTACGGCAATGCTGCGCCGCACGGCCGCCGCTCTTGCGATGACGGCGACGGCGGCAGCCGCACTCGTGCTTCCGAGCTCGTGCAAGGAGGACAAGAAGACCGACCAAGAGAAGAAGTATGTCGAGGGCGTCATAGTCCCCGCCAACAACGTATCCGACTGTTCGATGTCGGAGGCCAACATCACCGTCACCTTCGAGACGGCGGATGCCTACACGCTCGAGGCCGACAAAACGGATATGATCACCATAGCCGCCGGGCAGGAGAAGGGCGACGCGGCGGGCAAGCACTCGGTGCGCGTGACCATCTCGCGCAACGACACCTCGGAGGAGCGCACGGGACAGATATTCATCACCGTCAAGGGCTACAACCGCACACTGCTCTATCAGTTCGTGCAGTCGGCGGGCGCGGAGGATGCCGTGGTGACGTGGATCGACCAGCGCCTGTCGAAGGAGTACTACTGGCTTGACGAGTACAACGAGAAGCGCTCGTCGTTCGACTTCTCGCTCACCTACGACAAGTTCCTCTCGTCGTCGCTTCTGCAGCTGACGACCAACGAGATGGACGGCGGCCGCTACAGCGACGGCTCGCGCTACATCTACTCCTACATCATACGTACGGGCGCTGCGGGCACATCGTCCGCGACGCGTACGGCACCCAAGGTGACGGGTCTGGGACTCTACCTGACCAATACCGTCTGGTCGCTCGACGCCCAGCGTGTAGGTTTTGCCGTCGAGCACGTCTACCCGGGCTCTCCGGCCGAGGCCGCAGGCATACAGCGCGGCGACATCATCTCGCAGGTAAACGGCGCCGACATCACCAGCAGCAACATGCAGCAGTTGTGGTCGAACCTCAACTACAACGCCTACACACAGGTGTCGCTGCACAAGATCAACTGGTGGGCCACGGACCTCAACGACGAGAACTCGCAGATGGACGTCACGCTCACGGCCGCAGCCTACAACGAGAATCCCGTGGCCTATCACGGTGTGCTTGAGATGCCCGAGAGCATAGCCGACAAACCCAACAAGATCGGATACCTCTCATACCTGAGCTTCGACGCCGACTACGACGCCGACCTCGAAACGGCCATGGCCGACCTGAAGGCCGCAGGCGTCACGGACCTGATCCTCGACCTGCGCGACAACGGCGGCGGCTCGGTCAATTCGAGCATCAAGCTGGCGAGCATGATCCTCGACGCCTCATACGCGGGTAAGGTCTACGCCGAGCTGCGCCGCAACCCCGCCAACCCCTACGGCGATGACACCTGCCTGCTGACCGAGCAGACGACCAATCTGGGCATCAGGCACCTCTACATCATCGCCACGGGCAATACGGCCTCGGCCAGCGAGCTGGTAATATCGGGACTTCGCGGCCTTGACGTTCCGGTCACGATTGTCGGTGCGCGCACCGAGGGCAAGAACTGCGGTATGGATGTCATGGTCCGCACCATCGACCGCTACGACTACGAGTTCGCGCCCATCACCTTCCTCAACTACAACGCCAAGGGCTTCAACGAATTCTCGGACGGCTTCGAACCCGATGTCGACATTGCCACCTACTTTAAGGACGACGCAAACCAGAGCCACGTCAACAACGCCAGCATGTTCCCGATGCCTCTGGCACCGTGGGGCATGGCCTCTTACGACATAGCCCTTATGGAGACGATGATGCGCATCACGGGCGGCACCTTCAAGACCGAGACAGCCGAACCGGCGCCTGCGGCCGTCACGCGCGGTCTGGCACCCTCACGCATCACCCTGCAGCAACCCGAGCGTCCGGGCATGACCCTCACGGAGCAGGAGCGCGAGCAGATCCGCCAAGCGTCAGCACGATAACCCAAACACGACGATATGATACAACGCAGCACAATCGCCGCCACAGCCCTATGCTTGGCGGTGATCGTCGTTACGGCACCCGCCGCGGCGGCGACAGAAAAACAAGCGACGGCAACCGAACGACAAGCGGCGGCAACAGCCGAGAAACAAGGGACGGCGGTTCTATCTTGGAAAAACGGCCCGGCAACGGAACATGATACCCCGTCGGCGGGCTACCGCATCACACACGGGCCCTACCTTCAGGCCCTGACATACGATGGCGTGACGGTAGCCTTCACCACCTCGGAGCGGGGGTTCTCGCGTGTGGAGGTACGTCGGAGCGACGACCCGAGCGCCGTACGCACGTGCGTCACGGTCAACGACGGCCTTGTCGAGGCTTGGAACACGATGAACGCCATACGTATCGACTCGCTCGATGCCGCCACCGGGTATGAGTACCGCATCGTCTCGACGCGGATAGAGAAGTTCGACCCCTACGACGTGCGTTACGGCGAGAGCGTCACCACGCCGTGGTACGCCTTCCGCACGCCCGACCCCGCGGCGCGGAGCTTCACCTTCGTTGCCATGAACGACATACACGACACGCCGCAGAAGTGCCGCCGCCTGCTCGAGACACAGCCCCTCGAAGAGGCGCAGATGGTCTTCTACGTGGGCGACATGATGAACTACTTCGAGCGTGAGGATCAACCCTACGAGAGCTTCATCGACGTCTCGACGGATCTCTTCGCGCGGCACAAGCCCTTTGCCGTCGTGCGGGGCAACCACGAGACGCGCGGACGTCTGGCCCGCACCTACAGCCGATACATCCACAACACGCCCGAGGGCCACTACTACGGCTTCTACACATTCGGCGACACGGCCGTGGTGATGCTCGACTGCGGCGAGGATAAGCCCGACAGCCACGATGTCTATGCCGGCCTTGCGGCCTTCGACGCCTACCGTCTGGAGCAGGCCGAATGGCTGCGCGAGGTTCTGCGCAGCCGCGAGTTCCGGCGTGCGCGCCACCGCATCGTGCTGCTGCACATACCTCCCGTCGACGAGCGTATGGCCTCTCAGGACGAGGCCCTCGTGGGGGAGATGCTGCAATGGCACGGCAACGTGCATTGGGGAGAGATCCTGCTGCCGCTGCTCGACGGCACGCGTATCGACCTTATGGTCACGGCACACCAGCACTCGTTCCACCTTCTGGAGCCTCTGCGGGGCGTGCACGACTTCCCGATCATCATCAACGACAACCGCAGCGCCCTGACCGTACGCTGCGACGGCGAGGGCATCCGTGTGCGCGCCACCGACATGGACGGCACGGTCAAGCTCGACACACTCTTCGAGTAGCCCCCGCCGCGCCGCCAAACAGCCGCGCCGCCAAACAACAGAAAACGATACGGGCCGACACCTCGGATGGGTGCCGGCCCGCGCCGTATATGGGGTGTAAGGGTCAACGGTCGCCGAAACGGAAGACGTAGGGCATATAGGCATATATACCCTTTCGGCCGATCATGCTCTCGATGCGGCGGTACTCGCCGTAGAGGTCGCCCAGCTCGTTGCGGGCGGTGATCTGCTCGCGCACCTTGACGTTGAGGGTGCTGAGCATGGCCATCAGACCTGTCATCTCGTCCGTGAGCTCGACGATCTGGTAGTTGTCTCCGAGGCCGGCCTTGTCCACGGCCACGGCCAGCGCGGCCTTGAGTCCGCCGCACGTATCGACAAGTCCTATCTGCTGGGCCTCGCCGCCCGACCATACGCGGCCGCCCGCCAGATCGAGCACCTTATCTATTGGGAGGTTGCGGCCCTCGGCCACGAGTGCCGTGAAGCGCGCATAGACACGGTCCACGCCGCGCATGATGGCCGCATACTCAGCATCGTTCAGGGGCTCCATGCCCGAGCCGACATCGGAATAACGGTTCGTGGTGACGGCATCGTACGTAATGCCGAGCTTGTCCTTGAGCGCCTTGCCGAAGGCGGGCAGCTGGCCGTATACTCCGATCGAACCCGTGAGGGTCGTGCGGTCGGCGACGATGGCGTCGGCCGGGGCCGAGATGTAGTATCCGCCGCTGGCGGCCGTCTGTCCCATCGATATGATCACGGGCTTCTTGTCGCGCAGAAGCTCCATCTGGCGCCATATTATGTCGGCGGCGAGGGCGCTGCCGCCGGGCGAGTTCACACGTACCACAACGGCGGCAATGTCATCGTCGTCGATGGCGCGCTGCAGCGTCTGCGAGAAGTCCGTGGCGTAGATGTTGTCGTCGGGGCCGCTGCCGTCCATAACCATGCCGTCGGCATAGACTATGGCCACCTTGGGCGCCGTGATGTTCGACACGTCGGGCATGATGTTGGCGGCGTAGTCACCCAGCGATATGAACTCGGGATCGGAGATGCCGTAGTCGGCCTCCATCGTCTCCATCACCTCGTCGACATACATCGTCCCGTCGATGAAGTTGTGCTCCTCGGCCTCCTGCGGCAGCATCACCTCCAGATTGTCGGCCAGACGGTTCAGCTCAGCCTCGTCTATTCCGCGTGCCGCCGATACGGCCTCCGTCAGCACACCCCACAGATTGTCGGCCAGCACCTGCGTCTGCTCACGGTTCTCGGGCGACATGTCGGTGCGGATGAAGGGCTCGACGGCGCTCTTGTACTTGCAGGCCGTGGGTCGCAGGATCGTCATCTCGACCCCCAGCTTGTCGATCAGGCCCTTGAAGAAGAGTGTGCTCATCGAGAGGCCCGCCCACTCGAAGCTGCCTTCGGGCTCGATGTAGATGCGGTCGGCGGCCGTCGCCAGATAGTATCCCCACTGCGTGTAGATCGAGTTGTAGGCCACGACGAACTTGCCGCTCGCGGCCTTGAATTCGAGGATCGCCTGCCGCAGCTCCTCGATGGCGGCGATCTCGGCCGTGCCCATACCCGAGAGGTTGATATATATGCCGCTTATGCGGTCGTCGGCCGCGGCGGCCTCGATGGCGCGCAGCGCGTCATAGAGTGTGAGCTGCCCGCCCATGCTCATGGTCGCGAAGTTGAACTGCGACATGGGGTTGCGCGAGGGGGCGTCCACAAGGTTCTCACGCAGGTCTATGCGCAGCACGGCCTTCTCGGGCACGGCTGCCACCTCCGCCTGCATGAGGCTCGAAAGGCTCGAAAAGAGCCCCAGCCAGAACAGTCCCGACAGCACGCTGCCCGCAACTACGGCCAGCAGCGAGGCAAGGAAGACCTTGCCGAACGAGAGATGTCTCTCCTTTTTTCTGATCTCTTCCATACGGTTATGTTGTTTATTACGTTAATCCTTGGACGGATGATATGTTGCAAAGATAGTGAAAGCCGAGAGCAGAGACAAATCGAAAACGTAGTTTTTCTCCACAGCTCGGCACCCGATTTTACGCAACTTTCAGTATATTTGCGCCCGAGGCGCAATCGGCCCGCAACGAGAGGGATAAAAAAACAGTTGAAGCCAATGCCGCATGGGAAATACGGAACAGAAGGTGCGGAAGTGAGAAAGTGAGGCGAAAGAGGGACAGAGAGGAAGAGAGGAAAAGTGAGAGCGGGCGAGGCGGCGCGAGAAAATATTATAGGAGAGACAAAGCATAAAACCGCAAAAAAATAAAATTCAAGGCATGAAAAAACTGTTATTGACATTGGCGCTCATAGGGACGGTATGTGCCGTGCGCGCCGATGAGGGTATGTGGCTTCTGCCCTACCTTCAGAAGATGAACATCAAGGATATGCGGGCCGAGGGATGCCGTCTCACGGCCGAGGATATCTACTCGGTGAACAACTCCTCGCTCAAGGATGCCATCATCGTCTTCGGCGGCGGCTGCACGGGCGAGATCGTCTCGGACAAGGGACTTATCTTCACCAACCACCACTGCGGCTACGGCTCGATACAGCAGCTCTCGTCGGTGGAGAACGACTATCTGAAATACGGTTTCTGGGCCTCGTCATACGACGAGGAGCTTCCCGTACCGGGTCTTACGGTGCGTTTCGTGCGCAGCATCGAGGATGTGACGGCGCAGATTCTGGGCAACGTACCCTCGATCTCGGGCGAGCAGGAGCGCGCCAAGATCGTTGCCGAGAACATCGCGGCCCTGAAGAAGGAGCTTGAGGCCGAGAACGAGGGCATGAGCATACAGATCCTGCCCTTCTTCGGCGGCAACCAGTATTTCGCCTTTGTGATGGAGGTCTTCCGCGACATACGTCTTGTGGGCACGCCCCCCTCGTCGATAGGCAAGTTCGGCGGCGACACCGACAACTGGATGTGGCCCCGCCACACGGGCGACTTCTCGGTATTCCGCGTCTATGCCGACAAGGACAACCGTCCCGCCGACTACTCGAAGGACAACCGCCCCTACGAGGCTCCGCGCCATCTGGAGATCTCGCTCGACGGCGTGCGCGAGGGTGACTTCGCCATGGTCATGGGCTTCCCGGGCTCGACCGAGCGTTACATGACCTCGTACGAGATCGACCAGACGCTCGAGGTGGACAACCCGCAGCGTATCTATATCCGCGGCCTGCGTCAGGACATCATGCGCCGCTATATGGATGCCAGCGACGAGGTGCGTATCAAGTACGCCTCGAAATATGCCGGCTCGTCGAACTACTGGAAGAACTCGATCGGCATGTCGCGCGGACTGGAGCGTCTGAACGTCAAGGCCAAGAAGCAGGCCGAGGAGGAGGCGTTCCAGAGCTGGGCCGAGAAGAACACCCTGCCCGAGGAGGGATATATCGAGGCGCTGCCCAAGATCCGCGAGGCCGTCACCAATATCACCCCGATCTGGGCATCGATGCAGTATATTCAGGAGGCCTTCCTGAGCTCCGTAGAGCTTATACGCAACGCCGCGCAGACGCTCGACAAGGATCGTCTGGAGGCATTCTTCGGGGACTATGACGCGACGCTCGACCACGAGGTTGCACGCTGCATGTTCCGCATCGCGCGTGAGAACATGCGCCCGGAGGATCTGCCCTCGATCTATGCCGACGTTATCGACAAGCGTTTCGGCGGCGATACCGACGCCTATGTCGACTGGCTCTACGAGACGTCGGCCTACACGTCGCTCGACAAGGCCCTGACGCTCACCGACGAGACGCGCAAGCAGGATCCGGCCTACGAGCTGGCCAAATCGGTCATCGAGCGCAACAACGCCCTGTCACAGGCGCGCCGCGAGTGGACGACACTCTACAACGAGGGTCACCGTCTCTACATTGCGGGCCTTATGCGCATGCAGCCCGACAAGGCGTGGTATCCCGATGCCAACTTCACCATACGTCTGACCTACGGACAGGTTCTGCCCTACGATCCGGCCGATGCCGTAACGTATAAATACTACACTACGCTCGACGGCGTCATCGCCAAGGAGGATCCCGAGAACCCGACGGAGTTCACCGTGGAGGACAAGCTCAAGGAGCTCTACCGCACGCGCGACTACGGCCGCTATGCCGATGCCGACGGACATATCCACACCTGCTTCCTTGCCAACCTCGACATCACGGGCGGCAACTCGGGTTCACCCGTACTGGACGGCCGCGGCCGCCTCATAGGCCTCGCCTTCGACGGCAACTGGGAGGCCATGTCGGGAGACATAGCCTTCGAGCCGGAGCTGCAGCGCTGCATCGCCGTCGACATACGCTACGTGCTGTTCATCATCGACAAGTATGCGGGCTGCAGCCACATAATCGACGAGCTGGACATCGTTCAGGGCAAGGCCCCGAAGGCCCGCCGCAAGTAACGACGCCGCAACACATAACAAAGGCCGCAGGCAACCCCGCGGCTGACAAATAGAAAATGCCGCAGACAACCACGCGGCTGACACATAAGAAAAGGATTCGCTCCCGCACGGGGCGAATCCTTTTTCCGTATTATAATCTCACACTACCGCAGCGAGAGCCAGTCGAGCAGAGCCTGCTGCCACGCCTCGCGGTAGCGGAAACCCTCGCTTATGCCCCATCCGTGGCCGCCCGTGGGATATATGTGCATCGATGCCTCGATACCCTCCTTCTTCAGGGCGTTGTAGTAACGGGTGCTGCTTATGGGGGGCACGACCGTATCGTCGTCCGAGAGCAGGAGTATGGCGGGAGGCGTTGTCGAGGTCACGCGCGTCTCGAGCGAGTATTCGGCACGCTCGGCCTCCGAAGCGTCGGCCCCGAGCAGATTGTCGAACGAACCCTTGTGGCAGAGCCACGCCTCACCCGTGATAACGGGATAGAACAACACCGAGAATGCGGGCTTGTCAGCGTCGTCGGCAAAGTTCGAAGTGTAGGCTGCGAGGTGACCTCCGGCCGAGAATCCCATAATGCCGACACGCGCGGGGTCGATCTTCAGCTCGGACGACATGCGGCGCATCGTGCGCAGCGCCTCGACCGCATCCTCAAGTGGCACCTCGCGGTGTCCGTTGGGCATGCGGTACTTCAGCACGCCGCACGTTATGCCCTTGGATGCGAGCCAGCGGGCCATGTCGACACCCTCGTAACCCATACATACGACGGCATAGCCGCCGCCCGGACATATAACCATGGCCTGCCCCGTAGCTACGGCGGGGTCGGCCTCGAAGATGTAGAGCACAGCTTCGCTCGTGTTACCTATAATCATGGGGCTCTGCTCGACCTCGGCCGTGGTTATGCCGTTTGAGTGTGGCGCCGAGGCGTTGTCCCAGATCTTCACCGTACGGTTCTGGCCGTACTCCTGTGCCGCCAGCGGCATGGCCGCCAACGCCAGAATTGCAATAAGTATCTTCTTCATCCTTACAGAGGTTTTATGTGCGACATTGTGAAGGCGCAGGCGCCGTTCCATACAAAGTTACGAAAAAAAATCCTCCGACATGGCGCTGCGCAGCAGAATCCCTACATTTGGGGATTGACCGTTTGGGCGGAATTCACTTCCTTTGCACGGACAATGACAACGATAGGGCGCACAGCCGCCGAAACGGCACAAGACATCAACAACATATAATCGACGAAAAAAACATGAAAACCATGAAAAGAGTCATCGCATTCGCGGCCATCGCCATCGCCGCATTTGCCGCGGCCTCGTGCGGAGGCAACGCCGGCACCAAGAACACGACAGACAAACAGGCCGCGGCGGCCGTCGAGGTCGACGCTCTGCTCGCCGACGCCGCCAAGTTCACTGACAAGGAGGTCACCGTCGAAGGCATCTGCACCCACATCTGCCAGCACGGCGGCAAAAAGATCTTCCTCATGGGCACCGACGACACGCAGGTTATCCGTATCGAGGCGGGCGAGGCCATCGGAGCCTTCGACGCAGGCTGCGTGAACAACGTCGTGCGGGCCACGGGCCGCCTCGTGGAGGACCGCATCGACGAGGCCTATCTTGCCGAGTGGGAGCGCAGCATAGCCGACGCCGCAGCCCAGCAGCACGGCACGGACGAGGGCGGCTGCACAACCGAGAAACAGGCGCGCGGCGAGTCGCAAACGGCCTCAACGGCACAGCGCATAGCCGACTTCCGCGCCCGCATAGCCGACCGCAAGGCGCGCGAGGGTAAGGAATACCTCTCGTTCTACCATATCGAGGGCGACACGTACGAGATACTGAAGTAGGCGCCGCCATGGAAACCGGCCGATTCATGCAGCGGGTGCGCAAATGGAGCAGGAGCCTGCACCGCGACCTGTCGTATTTCTTCACGGGCGTGCTCGTGGTATACGCCGTATCGGGCTTCATGCTCAATCACAAAAAGGATTTCAACTCCGACTACTCCATCGTGCGCGAGGAGCGGAAGCTCGCTACGCCCCTGCCGCAGGGGCGCGACGCTTGGAACCGCGAGCGCGTGGCCGAGGCGATAGCGCCCTACGGCGGCGCGGATGCCTACCTCAAGCACTACTTCCCCGAGGAGGGTACGCTCAAGGTCTTCATCCGCGGCGGCAGCACATTCACGCTTGACCTCACGACGGGGAACGGCCTCTTCGAGTCGGTGCGCAAGCGCACCGTATTGAGCGCCTTCAACCGCCTGCACTACAACCCCTCGCGGTGGTGGACCATCTTTTCGGACATCTTCCTCGCGGGGCTTCTGGTGATTGTGGCGACGGGCCTCGTCATGGTGCGCGGGCGAAACGGTCTCGCGGGCCGCAGAATTGTTGGATGACAGTATCGGCTTTCTCCTTGAA
>OODG01001043.1_pt1 | contig 19507 bp, 11 predicted proteins | sample 1671621 | NCBI WGS metagenome assembly OODG01 (sample SAMN06348175, study PRJEB24527) | human gut metagenome | biome: human gut; feature: ankylosing spondylitis patient; material: feces | host: Homo sapiens | place: China | collected 2015-10 | reverse complement strand
TCTGCCCAGCGAGAAATACATGCTGCGCAACATCAACATCTATCCCGATGTGCCTACCGACGCCAGCGTGTCCAACTGGCCCTTTGAGCTGATCTACGCCAGCGATGTGCAGCACTTAAAGGATATGTCCTACAACTCCACGGCGGAGGTGTGGTTCGAGTTCAAGATCAGCGAGTTTGCCAGCAAGGGACGCTACGCCGTGCCCTTTAAGATCAACGCCACCGTGTGGCGGGAGGATGCCGTGAACGGCACCACCATCACCGAGGACGTGACCTTCAAGGTCAGTGCCTATGTGACCGTTACCGACAACGGCAATATGTCCGGCGTCACCACCTCCTTCGGCAGCCTTCAGGTGGCGGGTACCAATGCGGGCGGCTCCTACACCGTGCCTACCGGCACACCCAATCAGACTATCTCCATGCGGATCCCCGTGATCAATGTGGGCGGTACCCTGACCAGCGTGACGGTTTATCCCGTGGTGTCTGCCGCGCTGGACGAGTTCCCCTTCGTGATCGATTCCACCAATTTAGGCAAGTATTTCGACTACTGGGCCAGCGGCGAGGTGAAGTATCTGGACTACACCTTCACGGTGTCGCCCTTTGCCACCTCCGGCAACAAGTCCATTAAATTCAAGGCCAACTATTTCGAGAACAGCGCCCCTGCGGAGGGCTCCTTCTCCACGCAGTTTACCGTGATCGACGGCTATGACGCCTCCGCCATGTCGGTGATGGTGCAGAGCTATAAGCTGTATGTGGACGATACCGAGGTGTCCGGCCTGATGGCAGGCGAGGAGACGGAGCTGCGCCTGACCCTGATCAACAATTCCAAGTATGACACGGCCAAGAAGATCATCTCCAGCCTGGTATTCACCAATTCCCCCGGCCTGACGCTGTGCGTAGGCGGCACGGATACCGCCTATGCCGATTCCATCAAGCCGGGCGGCACGACGATCCTGAAATACAAGATCATGGCCAAGCAGGACGCGGAGGTTGGCCCCGCCATGCTGGGCATCAACCTGACCTATGAGACCACCGAGGCGGTGGCCGGTAAGGCGGCGCAGAACATCATGCTGCCGGTCAGCCAGAAGATGGACATTCTGGCCGGTACGCCGGAGGTGTACGGCACACCCAGCAAGGATAAGGAAGCTACCATCTCCGTGCCGCTGACCAACATGGGCCGCGCCAAGGCTATGAATATCCGGGTGCTGGCCACGGACGGCATGACCGCCTCCACCCCCTGTTATGTGGGTGACCTGCTGGCAGGCGGCTCCACCAGTGCCGATGTAACGGTGGGCTTCTCCAAGATCGGCGCGTTTGTGGGAAAGATGATCCTCCAGTATGAGGACGCCAACGGCGAGACGTATTCTCAGGACATCTCCGTGCCCCTGAGCGTGGCGGAAAGCTCTGCGGATACAGATGCCAACAGCGTCAACGCAAATAAGGACGGCACAGGCAGCCGCTGGTGGCTGTGGCTGCTGGTGATTTTGTTGGTGCTGATCATCATTGCGATCATCGTCTATGTGATCATCCGCTATAAACGGGGCGAGATTGGGCCCGGTGCTGAAAACACCGCTGCCTTGGACGATTTTGACGACGACTTTGACGCAGACGGCGGCACCCCGGATATTGGAGAGAAGCCGCTGACCCACGATGGAAACAATAAGGACGGGAATGTATGAAGCCGAGAGATCTTTTTCACTACGGCTGTACGAACCTGTTCCGGCGCAAGACCCGCACGGCCCTGACAGCCCTATCCATGGCGGTGGGCGTCATGTGTATCGTGGTGCTGATCTCCGTGGGCCTGGGCTATGAGCAGGCGTACCGTGAGAGCATCGAGGCACTGGGCAGCCTGACAAAGATCGATGTGACGCCTGCCACCAGCGACTACGGACGCAAGGCGCTGCTGAACGACAAGGCGCTGGAGGCCTTCCGGGGCATTGACGGTGTGGAGGCGGTAACGCCGGTCTATCAGCAGTCCGCCTACATCGTCTCCGGCAACTATGTGAACATGGTGCGCGTCTACGGCATTGACATGACCACAGCAGAGCGCTTCATGCTGACGCCGGAGCGGGGCGTTATGGCTGAGGACGGCACGCGCCTGCATCCGGAGGTGCTGTTCACCGACGACGTGGCGGCTGGCCTTGCCAACAAGGCAAAGGATTGGGAACTGGCAGTAGACGAGAATGGCAACGCCCTCATCGACCTGCTGGAAGTGCCTGTCCGCATGACCTTCGATTCCTCCAGCCTGACCGGCGAGCCGAAGGCTGACACCGACGGACGGGCGCTGCCCTCCAGCAACCTGTATACCCTGCGGGTGACGGGCATTTGCTCCACCCTGAACAACAACTTCGCCACCGCCGCGTTCATGTCCTTTGACCGCTTGCAGGAGATGACGCAGGCCAACGCCAATAACATGGGGGCCACCCAGACAAAAACAGCGGAGGAAAAGGCCAACGGCCCTACCTACGACTTGGTTTGGGTGAAGGTGAAGAACGTCAACGATGTGCAGCGCATTGTCAAGCTGATCCGCGACACGGGACTGAACACCTACTCTCTCAATGACATGCTGGAAACGGTGCGGACACAGTCCCGTCAGATTCAGGGAATGCTGGGCGCGCTGGGCGGTATCGCTGTCCTGATCTCCGCCATCTGTGTGGCAAACACCATGATGATGTCTATCACAGAGAGAACGAGGGAAATCGGCGTACTGAAGGTGCTTGGCACCATCCGGGGCGACATCTTCAAGATGTTCCTGACGGAGGCGCTGATCGTGGGCGTGATAGGCGGCGCGGCAGGCTTGGTGCTGAGCTTTATCGCCAAATGGCTGATACCGGTGATCTTCGCGTCCCAGGAGCTGCGGTGCGTACTGCCCTGGTGGCTGGCGGTCTGCGGCGTGCTGTTCGCAGGCGCGGTAGCCATTGCCGCCGCATGGATGCCCGCCCGTAAGGCGACGCTCATCAGCCCCAACGAAGCCATCCGCTCTGAGTGAGGAGGTAGCATTTATGAAAAAGATATGCTGTGCGATTCTGGCCGTGCTCTGCATCCTGCCGTGTCTGGCGGGCTGCGGAAAAAAGGATAAGTATGTAGAGTATCGTATAACCTTATCAGATGATCTTACTCAGCCTGGAACAGTTACCATGCAGTTTTATGATTACTATTTTGATATGGAGAAAGTCTCCATAGAAGATGTGCAGACCGGCGAAATTGAGACTAACTACTATGCCACGGGTACGTTTCTATCTGATACGAACTTAGCGAACCTCCCCGTACTGATCCACTTTAATGGAGATGTTCTTACATTGGACGGTACAATGGTCACCACGGCTTCTCCCATTATGCTCATGCTCGATTTTTCTGAGGGCAAAACACACGAAATTGGCCTCGAGTTTGATGGGCTCACAAGAGTATTTGTTGCATCAGCCAGTTGCTCATAAATAATTGTGGGCAACATCAAAATAGAAGTGTTAAGGAATAGGAGGGAGTACCCATGCAGTAGTTAGGAATTGCAAGCCGATCCCCAAAGCCAGCTATTCTTTGTGGAGTGTGGATAGCTGGAGAGTCACGTACACTCCTGGAACAAATTTATTGAGGAGGATCAAAAGATGAAGAGATTCAAAAGTCTCTCCGCGCTGTTTCTTGCGCTTGTCCTTGCGTTAAGTCTCAGCGTCCCCGCGTTCGCGGCAACAGGTAACAACACGATCACGTCCATTAAGTATAATACCGAATCGTTTACGATTACCCCGTATACCTACACTGGTGATGATGGCGATGGCGAGAGCTTCACGGCTTATTCCTGCCACCTTGAGTCTGCTAACGTTAACAATTCTGTATTGGCGAACATGCCGCTTACGGTAACATATTCCGGCGGCACGCTGAAAAACGGAACTACCACCTATACCGGTGGCGGTACGGTGACAACCTATGTTAATGTTATCAACCGTGTTGCAGCACTGACGCTGACCAGCACCAACGGCGTAACCGAGACCTACTATATCAGCGCATGGAAAACAGGTACCACATTCTATGCTTCTGTGAGTGTCGAGTTTAATACTGCCTATGCGTTCTCTCAGACAGCGGTCAATACGAAGTATAAGGGTGCGAACACCACCCAGAACCCATATATGCAGGCGACCACCGCTACGCAGAAAGCGACTGCCCAGTCTGCGTATGAAGAGACCAATGATGCTTTTAAGGGTAGCACCTCCGACACTTTTAACGGTCTGAGCTATGGTTATACCGCGGCCGATATCATCACCCAGATCTGCAACGCGAAGGGTGTGTATATCTCCAATAGCAGCGGCTATATCTCCCAGATCGGCGCACTTAATCAGGACACTGCCGGCCAGTATGTTCATCCTCAGTGGGGTGGCCCTTACGGCTCTGGTGGCTGGATGTTCAAGGTTTTACGTGGCAACGACGCGATTTACCCCTCCATTAGCGCAGGTTCTTTCTACCTGATGCCCGGTGATGTAGTCACTTGGCAGTATACCGCTGACGTTGGTTACGATCTGGGTGCGCCCATGTTCTAAGCGACACAGCACTTAAAAACTATTCCTTAACACTTGGGGGATGCCCGGTCCTTTCTGGGCCGGGCATCCCCTGCCAACATAAAGCGTGTGTATGCTATGAATAGGTAGGAGAAAATGACCACAAAAGATAAGACCAAAATTTGGATGGTATTGCTGGCATTGCTTGTGCTGATAGGGTCACTGAAGCCGGTCACGACTTATGCCGTCACCGGTGGCTTGGGTGTATTCCTCTACTGGCCAGGCGATTTTAGCTCAAACGGAGGCTTCCCCCAAAACACATATACCGACATACAGGTCTACTCCGAGGAGTACCCGGATGCAGGCTCAATGAACAAGGTGACAAATATTCAACCGGAGATTTTCTATATTGTCACTATCCCAGGACTGGACGCAGCCACGGCATCACGTAAGAGTTACGATTTAACACTGACTCTGAAGGAAAAAAACAATGACGCACCGGAACTAAAACTTCCTACAAACAATTACTATTTACCGGTTCGCGTTACATGGACCGCGAATGATGGACGGCAGTGCGATATTTTTATCATTGCGATCCCTGAAATTCGGGATTATTCCAAGGCGGATTTCAGTAAGCCTGCGCAAATGTACTTGGATCTGTTGCTTGGAAATGAATTGGACGACTTCTATAACAGCCTTGCCGCAACAAAAAAGGGTGTGGCTGGCGGTTATTATATTGATAATTATCGCTGTTTGATGCGAATACTTAACTCCACTAACTGGCTTCGTGCGGGTTTTCTCGATTCGTATAAAGATTACTATAGCAAATCTGAGGATGCACTTGCAGAAGTTCAGCAGACGCTTAACCAGGGCTGCTGGTTTTCTCCTGAGCAGGCAACCGCATGGTTTACCGACGTGCTGGGGTACTATTGGGAGTATTGTGAAGCACGCATTGAAAAGCCAGAGCTGCTGTCGCTGCAGGTCATGGGTGTCGATGCGATCAAGGTGTCTGAGTCGGAGTATTCTCTATGTCTGCCAGAAGGCGTGAACTGGAAAAAGGCTTCGTCCTCGATCGAGTATCGCGCAAATACCATCAACGTTTTTGAGACAAAGGGAAATTGGACTCCGGGCGCGGGAATAATGCTGCTGCTGAGTGCAAGAGATCCTGCGACAAACACGGTATATAACTCCGGCGCTAACGGTTATGTGCAAGGCAGCTATTATCTGCGGCTGAGTTCGAGTACGGATGCGCCGGAATTCTCGGTACATTCCTTCCAGATCAATGACCGCATGGCAAGCATTGACGAGGAAAACCTTACGATCTCATTGCATTTTGCTCCGGACTGGTTGCCGAAACAGATCCCTCAAATTACCTGCTCCGGAACAGGCTATGAATTCCTGGATGCCGATGGGAAGACCGTAGAGTCTGACGAAAACGACAAAATCGACTTTTCAAAGGCCAAAAAGCTGCGCTTATATGAGGATCTGACGTCATATGCGCAGGCAGGTAAAGATACCGAGGGACTGTCTTACCACAAGGACTATGAGCTAAATTTCACGCAGGGCGATTCCGCTGAATGTGAGTTGTTGTCCTACTCCGTCGGTGTGGCGGGTGAGCAGATCGATTGGAGTGCTGACGGCAAGACGATCACGGTAACGATTCCCTACGCCACGGACTGGAATACGCTCAAGAGCAGCTATACCATATCCTATGACGCGACCGTCACCACGCCGAATGGTGAGGATTTTGAACGCTCCGAGACGACACCTATCCAATATACGGTAACTGCGGAGAATGGAAAAGACCAACAGACTTATTCTGTTATTGTAAAGAAGGTCCCCCCTGCCACCGGCAATGAAATCGAGAGCTTCTACTGCGGATCGTTGGAAGGCACGATCGACAATGATGCAAAGACAATAACGCTTGAGCTGCCGGAAGGGTCTACCAAGCGCTTCGCTCCGCAGATCACAATTTCCGAATTTGCCGTTGTTGAGCCAGCCAGCGGTGTACTTCAGGATTTCACCAAGCCGGTTCCCTATACCGTTACCGCACAGAACGGCGATACCAGGACGTACAAAGTCATTGTAACGGTCTCTACGCAGCGAAGAGAAAATCCTGATAAATCGGCCTATCAGTCTAAGTTGGACGCAATCATCGATAAATATCGGGAGAGCGCGGTAGACGACTGGGAGTGGATGCAGCTTGGCATCTACGAAAATTTGCCGCAGGACAACGGGCCGAACACCAACAACGGGTTTGATATTGTCAAAGAGATCAAAGACTTGAACGTTGGCCCGAAAGGTAGAATGACAGACATCGCCAGACTGACGATGCTCCTGACCTCAAGAGGGTATGATTGTTCAAACCTTGCCAAGTATAACGGCGGCAAGCCCTTTTTGGATGGAAGCAACAATGAGATAGACAACCTCGTTGCAAATATTGCGTCCACAACTGACGGTGGTGTAAACGGCAGAATTTTCGCATTGTGTGCGCTGGACATGGGCAATTATACGCTTCCCGCCAATGGGGCGAGAAGCAGGGAGTCCTTGTTGGAGCAGCTACTCAATCATGAATATGGGTCGGACGGCTATGGCGTTGATATGGTCGGTATGCTGATGTACGCTATTGCGCCGTATCAGGAGGTTTCTGGTTATAAAGAACGGACAAAGGCAAAACTGGAAGAGGGTGTCGAAGCCATTTTGAAAGAAATGCGTGAAGACTACACGTTCCACTCTTGGGGAACCGTAAACAGCGAGTCTGTTGCACAGGTCATTTGCGCATTGGCCTCTTGTGGCATTGACCCTTATTCTGACCCCCGTTTCGGGGACGGTGACCGCACGATCCTTACACAGTGGATGGATATGTTTTCCACGCCGGATGGTTTTAAGCATGTGCAGAGCGAATCTGCCAGCAACCTGCTGGCGACATACGAATCCTGTTATGCCTTACAGTGGTATCTTGGTTTCCTGGAGAACGATGAAGCGGGGCATCCGTACTACCTGTATTATCATCGTTATGATTTCTCCACTGTGCTTTCTTCGGAAGCCAACATACTGGAATTCTCTATTGAGGGTCAGAAAGGTGTCTTCGGAGAGGAAAATGGTCAGAACACCATTTCTGTTACCTTGCCCAAGGGAATGCCCCTCCAGAATATAACGCCTGATTTCACCTTGTCAGCGGGCGCAATTTTGGAGGCTCCAACGGTCCCCGTTACACTCGCTGAGGGTGCGGCTCAGCCGTTCACTGTGCTGGCGGAGGATGGCCAGACCAGAAAAACCTATTATGTCACGGTTACACTTGGCGACGTGGATCCGGCAGGTGCGAAGCTTGATACTTCGTCCATAGTCCTGCAAGATACCAATCAGCGTAATCTTGATATTCTGGACAAGGCCATCACCGTGAAAGAGGACGGCGCGGACGTTTTGCTGACGGTCAGCAGCGGCATTAATGTGACAAAGCTGCGTGTTATCGCCAACATCTCGTATGGCGCGAGTGCCTCGCCTGTCTTGGATGGCTCTGTGAACCTTGACCTTTCGGATTGGACGGAGTTTACCATTACCTCTGCGGATGGCAAAAACCACGCTGCTTATCGAATCAAAGTGCAAGCGAAAACGGTAGCCTCCATCACAGCATTTTCGCTAACGATCAATGGCAAGGTTTACGACGGAGGCATTGACAACGTTAGCGGCACGATCTCCGTGACTGGGGTGGATGACAGCAATCTGACCACTACAAAGTTTGCACCGGACATCACGCTGGGTGCAGGCACAACGGTGTGCAGCCCGCTATCTGGAACTGAACAGGACTTCTCCGCACCGGTCACCTATACGGTCACAGGCCGCGATGTAGAGAGCCGTACTTATACGGTTCGGGTAACGAACACGGCAGGCAGCTTGATCTCTGCCTCCGGAGAGACGCCAACACCGTCCAGCTCTGCCAGGATCGAGAAGTTCACGGTACTGGGTGTAGACGGTGAGATCGATCACACCGCTGGTACGATTGAGGTCGTACTGCCGAACGGGACGGACGTAACCGCGGTAGCACCTGTGGTCACTGTACCTGCTGGCGCAGTGGTAAGCCCTGTGTCCGGTGAAGTGGTGAATCTGTCCACACCGCTTACCTATACCGTGAGGCTTGGCAGCGAGACGCGATACTATGTTGTTCGTGTGGTGTATCAGCGCAGTACCTCGCAGCAGCTTTGGGACAAGGTCTCTGAAGATAATACGGTAACCGATCATCAGGAGAGCCGCAGCACACACCGGTTCTCGTAAGGAAGGTCAGACCGATGACGGAGAATATATTTATTACAAAAACAAAGGTGGGAAATCAATGAAAAAAAGATTTATTCCCCTGCTGGCGCTCTTGCTGTCGCTGTGCATTCTTGTGCCTGTGTCTATCGCGCAAATAATGGCGGCGGAGAGAGTTCAGGTCAAAATTGTTGCTATAGGTGGAAGTGTAAAAGTTTTCAATATACCGAAGCAAGATGGCGAAATCCATGGGGTTCCGGCGGCTACAGAAGACGAGCCAGAAGTAAATGTTCCCATAGAGGCACTTCCCAGTGATGGCTATGTTTTTAAGGAATGGATTGTAGATACGGAAAGTGTAACAATTACTGATCCAAACGCCAGCACTACACAGCTAATTGTTACCACCAATACCCCTGAGACTGTTACCCTTACTGCGAAATTTGTTAAAACTGTTGATATCACGGCGGCAAGCAGCAACGATGCATGGGGTACAGTTACCGCAAGCGCGGGGAATGCCGTACCCGGTGGGGCAGGTGTCACGCTGACAGCCGAGCCGAGGGAAGGCTACCGGCTGGATGGTTGGACGGTCTCTTATACCAACGACGATCCGATGGTTGATTACAGCAGCCGGGTCAATATCTACACACTGACCAAAGGCGAAGGCAACACGGCAACACTGGCTATAAGCGAAACGGACACCGAGGCGAAGGCTCTGACTGTAACGGCGCATTTTGAAAAGGCAGATGCCGGGCACTTCCTTAGTTACGATTACTGTGAGCTGCAGCCGCTGGTCTTCGAGCTGCTCCCTGGTACCAAAAACAAGGCTACAAGTATCACGGGGTGGTCGAACGATGCGAGTAAAGACATCGTAGTGATATTTGATAAACGCGGCGATGATAACAAGGTCACGGCCTTGCGCGGCTACACGATATGGGGTGGCCTCAAGCGTGTGGCTGATGACGTGACGTTTAAGTTTGACAACGCGACTGCAACGAACTACTCGAAGGGTTCGGGCATGGTTGGCCAGAGGCTTGCAATCGACGAGACTGCTTACGCGGTAGGCTTCACAATGACCGACAAGGATGGCACGGTGAAGAAGGGTACCATTCTGCTGCAATACCCCGGTCGTGCGCAGGTAGAAGCGGAGAATGGCAAGCTGGAGTATAACGGAACAGAATATGAAAATGGCGATGTGATCACGTTTACTCCCGCAGCTGAGGTGACGGTCTCCGCAAAAGCAGCGGATGGGTATCATCTGAAAGAGTGGATCATCAACGGTACAGCATGTGCGGGTACAGAAAATGGCTCCGTGACCTTCACCGTTCCCGACAAGTTCTTCTCTATCAAGCCTGTCTTTGAAAAGACCGGAGATACTCCACAGGGCCCTGGCTGTGCCACGGTGGATGCAGAGCATGGCAAGCTGGTGTATAACGACAGGGAATACAAGAACGGCGACGTGATCGTCTTTACTCCCGGCGAAACAGTGACTGTATTTGCCAGAGTAGACGAGGGCTATTATCTGGACAGATGGAACATTCTAGACGCAACTGTAGAAAGCGAAAATGTTTATAAGGATTCTGTGACATTCGTCGTTCCTGACGCAGCCTTCACTATTAAGCCCATCTTTGAAAGCAAGGAAGGAAAAGTAGAGCTGAATTTCCATGCCTTTAACACGGGAACGGATGAAGACCGCCCCAACGCCCTTGGCTCGGAAGGTTGGTATGAGGAACTTAATATTTATCCCTTCCAGTTCTACACATTTGATGCCCAAGATCTCACGATCGATGAAGCAATTGCAAAGAAGAACCGGGGTGAACTAGATAATCTTTATAAAGCAGGCTACACTGGGTTAATGGCAAAATGGCCGCTTTATATTGAACAGGGAACCGGCGTCCTTGTCGCGGCGAATACATATCCGGCATTTCCTGCGGGCGTTGACAGCAAAGCAACCTATATCTGCGAAGACCTGACATCGACAGCTACAAATAAGCTGGGAGATCTGGTTCGCTATGAGGATTCCCAGTACAGAATACAGAACAGCAGACTGTATATCGCTTTTATTGCGAACGAGGATGTCACCGTTAACGCAAAGTTCCACGAGCTTGGTTATTATTCGTTCAAGGCTGTATCCAACGATGAAACCATGGGAACCGTAGAAATTACCCCGGAATGCCTTGCGGGTGGAACGCAGCAAGAGGCAACGCATGTAGTCATGCGAGCGATACCGAGGGATGGTTACAGATTTAAGCAGTGGATCGAAGCTGATGGCAGCACATATCTGTCAGCAGAACAGAAAATGATTTCGATAGCTCAGTTTGTGTTTGGAACCAAGGAGGCATCCTTTACAGCTGTGTTTGAGGAGATTACAGATTCTCAGCCGCTGCCGATTCAAGCAACGTCCGACCCCGAAGGTAAGGCAACCATTGAGGTCAAGGCGAATGGAAAGTCTATTACCTCGGCAAAGGAGAACACATCTGTTGTTGCGTCCGTTGCAAATGTGGATGAGTATTATGAATTCGACCACTGGGAGATCACAACAGCTACAGAGACCGCAGTGTCGCTTATTTCTGAGGAGGACTGCAGAAACAGTAGTGTTGAGTTTACTATGCCGTCCGTGACGGAGGGTGTCCGTATAAAGGCAGTCCTGAAGGAGCGGTATGTAACACTCAGCTGGGAGGTCATGAAGGGAGGCGGCAGTGGCTATCAAGGTGCTTCCGACCTTGCAAATGTGGAGATATCCGTAAATGGTTCGTCGGTAAGCAACTATACCAAGGTCAAGAAAGACGATGTGATAAGCTTTTCAGTGACCGTCAATGACACTGATAAGTATGTGTTCGAAAAAGTTGGAAAACGAGTTTTCCGCACCGGCAGCGCTCGCATAGAAGAAACCTTTACAGAATATTCCGGCACTTTTAAACTCACAGAGTGGACGAGTATTAGTTTGCTCGTGTGTTTGAATGACAAGACCGAGGAAACTGCCCGGCATGACATCGTGCTGACACAGGCGACAGGCGGTACGATCACATCTTCCAACTCGACCGCGCAGCCGAACACGACCGTTACGCTGACCGCTGTTCCCGATAGCGGCTATGTACTGAAAAAATGGATCGTAAAGGATACACAGGAGAATGCCATTTCTGTCACCACAGATAAGAATGTTGGTACTTTCACGATGCCCAAGAGCGACGTCACTGTAACGGCAGAATTTGTATCCTCGGCGGAGGTCACACCGGAAATCGCCTCTGTTGCACTTCTGCAGGGTGAGTCCGGTACCGAGATTGCAACGGGCGTTCTGTCCGGTGACAAGTGGACGATCACCATTCCCGATACGGTACCGGCAGAGACGGTTGCCAAGATCCCTGAAGGACTGTCCGGTTTGAACCTAAAAATCGTTACACCTGCTGGCGTAAAGGTAAAGCAGGAAGGCGGAGGCGACAGCTATGAAGGCGATTGGTCTAAGGGTGACATCTCCTGCTATATGCCGGTAGGCGAAGAAGTTATGTTCAAGGCAACAGCAGGAACAGCTACCAAGGATTATACCATTAAGCTGATCTATTCTGGCTCTGGTGAACCTACGGAGCCTATCCTGTCCAACGGTTCCGCCACACGTATCAGCAATAGCGGCGCAGCCGTACAGTTCAGCTCGAATGTGGCAGGCAATTACTTCTATAAGGTTGTCAACCACAGCGCGGCGGTGCCTACGGTGGAAGAGATTTTGGCTTCTTCCAACAAGGGGACAGCCAGTACAGGCGTGAATAACATCACTCTTAGCAATTTGGGCGATGGCGCACGCGACATCTATATTGTTGTTGTGGATGCCTCCAATAACAGGAGCGTGGTTCTCAAGATCGAGATCCCCGCTTATGGCAGCATTGATGTACCGGATACCGGAGCGTACACTATTACAGTGAAGGCACCCAAGGGCGGCACCATCACCCCCAACCGCGCCAAGGCCAACGCGGGCGATGAGATCATCGTTACCGTAACCCCCGACAGCGGTTATCAGATGGTGGCGGATTCGCTGACCTACACGCTGGCTGTTGCTGGCGGTGAGACAGTGAAAATCACCAACAACCGCTTTACCATGCCTGAGGGTAATGTGAGCATCAGTTGTCAGTGGGAGACTGCCGCGACGACCTCCACGGGCATCACAGGCTTCTCCATCAACGGCGTGGCCGGTGCGGTGAACAACAGCACCAATACCATTACCATCACCATGCCCCGCGGCACAGATGTGACGAAGCTGGCCCCGGTTATCGCCACCAACGGCGTCAAGTCTCTGACGCCCGGTAACGGCGTAACGGTGGACTTCACCAATGCCGTGACCTACACCGCCGCCATGGAGGATGGCAGCAGCAAGACCTATACTGTCACGGTCTACGTGGACAAGGGGACGCTGGCCGATCAGTTCTGGGATAAGCTGACGGATTTCGCCACCCAAGTTCCCTGGTGGCAGTATGCCGAAAAACAGCAGAGCACCAGCAAGTATCCCAAGTATTGGTAAGTAGATGGCTCCCGACCCCACAGACACCCTGAAATACCAATCGCAAAACGAACAAAAGAGCAGCCATTCCTAGGAATGGCTGCTCTTTCTCTGTAATGACTCAGGCACGGGCGTGATGGGCGTTGGCCTCCCCGTGTGCCTGAACCCCGCCTACCCCCACGTCATGGCACTATGGGGCTCTGAAGGGGCTGAGTGCGACTGCGAAGGCAATTGCTATACGCCGCGCGACTCACGGTACGTAAATACGCATTTGATGTGTCAGAGCAGGGATGCCAGTTAAGCATTGAGCCAGTTGTCGAGAATAGGCCGCACCGGTTGAATAAATGAAGGAAGACCACTTGCCGAAAACAGCAGGTAGCCTTCCCTTAGATAGAGAGTGATTTCCTTGGAATTTGTCCTTCCGAACGTATTGACAATATACTCGATTATGCTACGCTGGGATTAGGGGGCAGGTGCGGGGGTACGAAGTTACATTTCCCCGCCTGAGCGTGACTGTCTAGGCCGCTGGGGTCACTGCGGAGTTGCGGAAGGCACGGTGCTCGTGCCACTTCCTTGCTCAGACCGCTTTTTGAGCCCCAAATCTCCATCTGAATACTCATTAATGATGGTAGAAATTTCATCGTCAACACGGAGAACCGTCATAGAATAGTATTGTAGGCTATTTCGCCAATCCTTTCTGCGAAAAGTTTGCTTGAGATCTTCAAAAGCTTGCTCGCAATTCAAAATGATTATAATGTGTGCCTTTAATGCGTATGTGTTAGCAAATAGATTTAAGATTATGTCGGAGGCAAGTACATCTTCCCCTTTGAAGTACTGAAAATTCCACGATTCACCACCGTCTTTTGTGCCAAGATTATAGGGCACACACTCATAATTCCTTTCGCCGCTGGTGTTGTTATTCGGCCTAACAGGCGTACAAGTTGAAAGCTCTCTTATATCACCGTCTATATCAAAAGTATCTCGCACAAAGCAGGTAAGGCGTGAACCATAATAAATTAACTGCCAATCTCCAACCAGTTCAATCAACTTCCGCGTGTCTTTTATATACCGAGCCAAATCAATATTCAATCCAAGTCTATACGCAACTCTATTCCATTCTGGTTTTGATTTCACGTTGTCAGTCCTCAGAAAACGAGAAAATAGGCTGGAAGATAGTTCGTACTCGGTTGCAATATCTACCTGTGAAACTCTTGGATTTTGCTGCAAAAATAAATTGATTACATCTTTTACCAGTTGAGGATCTTTGGGGAAATTATCTCTACTTCCTGTAATTTCCATCGTTCGCATATAGTAGTCTTCAAATTTTTCCAATTCTTTTGTCATCTTTGCATCTTCACCCATATACAAACCTCCAAATTTGTTTGATTAATAGTACCACAAGAACGAAAAAAAGTCAACGTAAGATAAGCGGAAAGGCGTTCGGTGGAAATGATTGTATTAATATTTTGAGCATTATGATTTACTTTTTCGCATCTATATATTGACTTTTGTTGTCGCCTGTGCTATTTTAAAGGAGAAGGCAGATGGTCTTCACGTTATTTCTCTGAAATAACGGCAAAATACGGAATGGCTCGTTCGGAATTTACGCCTGTGGAAATGCCATCATTGACGAAGCAGGAAGGCTGAACAAAAAGCCTCGGCCAATAAAAAAGCACCTCCCGCTTGCCGGCGGGAGGTGCAGGATATCCAGCAGTGAGATGCCACCGAATATCGTTGCATTTGTATTCTACCATGGCATCTCCAAAAAATCAACTGAAAAGGAGACGCCATGAATTCTGTTTTACTCGACCGCCGGGACTCGGCGAAATACTTAGGGATCTCAGTTTCAAATCTCGACCGGCTTCGCGCAGCGGGGGAACTTCCTGCTGTCCAATACCGGCGCAAGGGAAACGTCCGCTATCGCGAAGAGGATTTGAGGAAATTTATCGAACAGCGGCTTGATGGCGTGGCTCGCGGCAGAGCGGATTTTTGCCCCAGCTTTCGCGGTGGTAATGGAAAGAGGGGGGCGTAATTGATGCCCCGGAGAAAAGAAAAGACAGTAGTTCGAAATGGAATCGAGTACTATTATAAAAGCATTCGCGATGAACGCGGAAAGTATATCACTGTCTATGGTAGAACAATTGCAGAGCGCGACGAGAAGGTAAAAAAGCGGGAGGCCGAGATTCGTCTTCGCCGCAAAATTAAAGAATTCCCAACTTTCAGCGAACGCGCAACGGAGTGGCTGTCGGATAAGTCCGCTGACCTAAAGCGGAACACCTATAACAATTATGAACAGATCATCCGCACACACTTCATTCCTGTGCTTGGTGACAAGCGATTGATCGACATCACCGGCGAAGATATAAAGAAGGCTATGGCTGTAGCAGAGGCGCAGTCCGCGTCCGTTTATCGCAAGGCTTCTATGCTAATCAAACAGATTTTTGCCGATGCCCTCACCTGTGATTTGATCCAGGTTGACCCAACGACAAAGTATACCTTTAAACGCGTGAGGCGCGAAAAAGAGGATACAGGGGAGGAATACTTGACGGATGCGCAGGTTGCCACGCTACTTGCCGCGATCAAAGGAATTTATCCTCTGGAAACATTTGTCAAATTGGGGCTTTATGCAGGACTGCGGCGCGAGGAGTCTCTGGCACTCCAATGGGACTGCGTTGATCTCAATGCGGACACTCCGCAGATCGAGGTTACGCGTACATGTATCTTTTGCCACAATCGTCCGGAGATTTCCAATGTGACCAAGACCGCAGCTGGCCACCGTAATATACCTATTCCAGTGCCCCTTTTCAATCATTTGAAAGGAATCAAAAAGAGCGTTGCCTCTGATTTCGTCATTTGTAATAGCAGCGGCCTTCCGTTGAGTGAGACACAATTCCGGAATATGTGGCGGAAAATCAAGCGGCGCAGCGTTGGGCCGGACGAATATATCCGCTATAAACAGCATGGAAAGAAGTCTCATTCCGTCAATCGGGAAGCAGGCCAGACTGCTGCCCACAATCCCAATGTACGCTATATCATTGACTTCCCGGTTAAAACACATATGCTTCGAAAAACCTATATCACAAACCTGATTTATAGTGGGGTCGATGTTCGCACGGTAATGGATTATGCCGGGCACAAGAATCCCGATGTTACCCTCAAAATCTACGCACAGGCCAAGAGCGCAGAAAAACGGACAGAGTCTGCAAAGCAGATCAATGAGGTTTTCCCGTCCGATCCTACCACATAACTATCCCCCGCAGGCACCATACGCACACCTTAAAAGACAAAATCGACGACAAATTTCATTTGTCAAACCCGCAAGTCGTTGCAAATACAAGGGTTTCTGTCAAGTGAGCGCAAGAAGTACGGTCTCAAAGCAGCACGTCGCGCTCCGCAGTTCAGCAAGCGATAATCGACTGCTCAGACTATATCAAAATGGTTCAAAAACCCCGGAAAATCAAGGTTTTCCGGGGTTTTCTTATACCTAAATGGGCTGATATAGTTTGACCAAATTTGGCAAAACGAGAGCCGTTTTCACCCAATTTTTAGTGGTTAAATATAGGACAACCGCCAAAAATGGGGTCAAAAAACGGTCTTAGTGGTTAAAAAATAGGACAACCAGAGAGCAATTTCGGGGGTATTTTTGAGGGTGATTTTGGCACTCTCAGACACCGGATTTTTCGCTGGAGGGTTTGGCATAATCTGACCAAATCTGAACAATTAAATACGATTCTAATGCAGGCACTCAGTAACAAATAACTGGGTGCTTTTTTGTTTCAGAGATTCCGGCACTAGAAAGGGCCGTCACTTTATGATTTTGAAGTGGCGGCTTTTTCTATTTCCAGAAGCAACAGCAATAATTAGAAATGAGGTGAAGTCAATGAATACGCAAATCATCGCCATCGCCAACCAGAAAGGCGGCGTTGGCAAAACAACAACCTGTGCGAACTTGGGAATAGGTCTGTCACAGGCCGGAAAGAAAGTGCTTCTGATAGACGGGGACCCACAAGGAAGCCTGACAATCAGCTTGGGAAATCCGCAACCGGACAAGCTGCCATTTACACTGTCGGATGCAATGGGCAAAATTCTGATGGATCAGCCTATACGCCCCGGAGAAGGTATTCTGCATCATGCAGAAGGTGTTGACCTGATGCCTGCGGATATTCAGCTTTCCGGTATGGAGGTTTCTCTGGTAAACGCCATGAGCCGTGAAACGATTTTACGGCAATACCTGGACACACTGAAGGGACAATATTCCCATATCCTGATTGACTGTCAGCCTTCGTTGGGGATGCTTACGGTCAATGCGCTGGCGGCTGCGAATAGGATCATCATTCCCGTTCAGGCAGAGTATCTGCCCGCTAAAGGGCTGGAACAGCTGCTCTCCACGGCAAACAAGGTAAAGAGGCAAATCAACCCCAAGCTCCAGATTGACGGTATCCTGCTGACGATGGTGGACAGCCGAACCAACTTTGCCAAAGAGATTTCCGCGCTCCTGCGGGAGACCTATGGCAGCAAGATCAAAGTATTCGGCACAGAGATCCCCCATTCTGTCCGTGCAAAGGAAATCAGCGCAGAGGGAAAAAGTATTTTCGCCCATGACCCTGGCGGCAAGGTGGCAGAGGGGTATCGAAATCTGACGAAGGAGGTGTTGAAACTTGAAAAGCAGCGCGAAAAAAATAGAGCTGGCCTCGGTAGATGATCTGTTCTCCACCGAAGAAGGCCGTCAGGATGAAAAGCTGGAAAAGATTCAGGAGATTCCGCTGTCTGAACTGCATCCCTTTAAGAACCACCCATTCAAAGTCAAGGATGACGAAGCAATGATGGAAACCGCAGACAGTATCAAGCAGTATGGTGTGCTGGTTCCTGCGATTGCCCGCCCTGACCCGGAGGGTGGTTATGAACTGGTGGCCGGACACAGGCGGCACAGAGCCAGTGAGCTGGCAGAAAAGGAGACCATGCCGGTCATTGTTCGGGATTTAGATGATGATGCCGCCACGATCATTATGGTTGACAGCAACCTGCAACGAGAAAGTCTGCTCCCCAGTGAAAGAGCATTTGCCTACAAGATGAAGCTGGATGCCATGAAACATCAGGGAGAGCGAGTTGATTTAACTTCGTCCCAAGTTGGGACGAAGTTGAGAGCCGATGAAAAAGTAGCAAAAGATTCAGGCGAAAGTCGCAATCAAGTCCAGCGTTTTGTGCGCCTGACGAACCTTGTCCCTGAATTGCTCGACATGGTGGACGAGAAAAAAATCTCTTTTAACCCTGCGGTAGAACTGTCCTATCTGGACGAAAAACAGCAACAGGATTTTTTAGAAGCAATGGATGCTTCCCAGAACGCACCATCTCTTTCACAAGCCATTCGGATAAAAAAGCTGGCGCAGCAGGGTGAGTTTGACTATGATGCAGTCTACAACATTATGAATGAGGAAAAGAAAAGCGAACTGGACACCGTGACCATCAAAAACGAAACCCTGCGGAAATACTTTCCACGCAATTACACGCCCCGGCAGATGGAAAGCATCATCATCAAGCTGCTCGACCAGTGGCAACTAAAAAAGCAACAGGCAAAACAGAAGAAGCAGGAAGAAGCGCGCTGATCGCAGACTGAACCAAAAGACCCAGTTCCGGGTCTTTTATTTTTGCAAAAATTTTGGAGGAAACGTCTATGAACTTTACTACCACTCACATCCGTTCCGAGAAAGTCACCATTGATACTCGCATCTACACGATTCTGAACGGCAGAAAAAAGCCTGGTGAAGTCTATCTCGCTGCCATTGCCCCGGATATGGAGCTGACCATCATCACGCTGGACGAGGCTCCCGGCATCCTGCCCTGCTTTGAGGAGGATGATGCCTGCCTGAACCTTCCCAACACCTCGCTGCTGCTCTGCTACAACCCGGCGCAGGTGCTGAAGATGGGCGGCAAGCACTACCTGACCGGCCCGGTGATTCTGGCTCGCACCAACATGGATGGCGAGACCATCTCGCTGACCATTGATGAGGTCTACCTGTTCCAGAAGTATCTGGCAAGCCACAGCATCACCCTGATGGCAGACGACCAGAAGCTGCCCTGCATCTGCATCGACTGAGGTATGATATGCTGAACTTTTTTATCGGTTTCGCATTTTTTGAAGCCGGTGCGATTTTCGGCTTCTTCGTGGCGGCTTTGATGCAGGCGGCATGGAGCGGCGAAATCGGGCTGAACGGAAAGGAGGAGGATTCGCATGGAAGAGAACACTCTGTCGGTGCTGAAAATTGCACCGGGACAGTATCCGCAGCAGGTCG
>OODG01001040.1_pt1 | contig 19522 bp, 12 predicted proteins | sample 1671621 | NCBI WGS metagenome assembly OODG01 (sample SAMN06348175, study PRJEB24527) | human gut metagenome | biome: human gut; feature: ankylosing spondylitis patient; material: feces | host: Homo sapiens | place: China | collected 2015-10 | reverse complement strand
TGCTGGGCCAGATATTTTTTGCTGTACCGCGCAGCCTTGTACCCCGTTCATCGTAATCGGGCTGGCCGGATTGGGGTTCACGCCGCTTCTGGCGAGGCTGATCCGGCAGGCCGTCGGCGCGGAACATATCTCCTATAACCTGACGGCGCTGCTGGTTTTCTGCTTTTTCTGGATCATCCTCGACTTCGGAACCACCGGCGAGCCGGAAGCGAGCGCGATGCCTGCCATGATCAGTCCGACCAGCGCGACGCCCCCTCCGAGCAGCATCAGCATGGAAGCCAGATTTTCATGCTCGGACATAGAGGAAGCCGTCAAGCTCCAGATCGCCAGTCCGGCACCGGCTACGCCGATCAGCAAGGCCGGAAGCGGATTTTTCCTGCGGCGGACGATCCGCCCCTCCGTTACGGTATACAACACGTCGTCTATCGATTCCAATTTTTTCTTGTCCATTTTTTCAAAATTCAGTCGGTTCATAAATACATTCCCGGGAGGCCCGGCCGCATACCCTTACGATTCGCGACCGTACCCAAACGACATTTCGGCACGGACTCCCCGGGAAAGTCCGCCCATGCCTGCGGCAGGGAACCGCATCGGAGACGCGTCCCGCTCGCCTGAAACTCGAACCGGCTAAATAATGATTTTCCGCAAGGCCAGGACATAATATCCCGCTTGCGCGAGCGAGGCGCAGAAACGCTCGCAACAGACACGCTGAACGGCGAAAAGAATTTCGGAGCGCCCCTCTTCCGCCGGGCGCTCCGAGACCGGACACTGCCAGCCGTCCCGCCCATGCGACGGCAGCCTCAGAACGGGAATATGGACCTGAACGGAGTTCGATCCGCAAACGGCCGGCACCAAATCGCACGCCCATGCGGAAACGATCAGCTCGTGCAATTCATCGAGCGTCCCTGCCGCAGCAATCGTCTCGACAGGACCGGCGCAAGGGAGAAGCCGGGAGCGCGACGGCTGCAAACAAGCCGCATGCAACGCGAAAATCATCGCGACCGCCGCCCATACCGCATATTTCATCCGTTTCCCCATAAGGTCCCGAAAACAATTACCGCACAAATATAACGCTATCGCCGGCCTTTTACAAAAAGTTCGGCGCACAAACGGTCTCTCCCGATTCGACGCGACAACAACGAACAGAAAGCGCACAGGCAAAACGCCGTGTGGATCTATCGTCCAATCATCGCCGCCAACAAATTCCGCAACGCCGACCGAACCGGCAAAACGTTTTTCCGTCCCGACCGCTTCTCCGACAAGAGCGGCACCGCGCAGAGAATCGGCGGCACCAACCGCTTTCCGCCGAACCTCCGAACAAGCCACCCGCGCTTTCGGCTTCCCGCCGTTCGTAAAATCGCCCCGCACGGCAGTCCTCCGTCGCCGAAAGGTTTCTCGACGGACGCACCCGCGCCCGAAAGAGCGCCTCAGGCCGATTGCCCCCGGATGCGCATCGGCCCTCAAAAATTTCTATTCCGTCCGGCGGTTCTTCTCGTGTCGAACCGTCTCCCCCTCGGGCAGCGGCTCCACGCCGAGAATCAGCGAGACCGTCTGTCCTCGCCGGGCCTTCGAGCCGGCAGGCACGGACTGGCTCAAGACCGTCCCCACCCCGGAAAACGAAACGATCATTCCCTGTCGCTCGAGCAGGTAGATCGCATCCTTGAGCCCCATGCCGACGACGCAGGGCACCTTTCCGCCGCGCTCGTCGTACTCCGTATAGACCGCTCCGGTCGAATCGATCGAGGCCAACTCCTTCCACGGCTTTTCGCGGCGACGGCCCTCGTAAGGAATATCGAAACGGTAACCGACTTCGCGCATCTGCTCGACGCGGCCGGCCTTGACGAAAGGCTTCTTCGCGGACTTGCCGCCCGTTTCCGAAACGGGTTTCTGCCAAGCCGTATTCTTCGCATACACCCGGTCGGCGATCGCCTTGAACACCGGCCCTGCCACCGTACCCCCGTAATAATAGCGGCGATGCCCCGGCGCATTGTACGTCTTTACGGCGACTAAGCAACTGTACTTGGGATCGTCTTCCGGGAAATAGCCCACGAAAGTGCCCAGATAATGGCGGCCGCCGTTGCGGTCGGTGTAACCGCTGCGTCCCATGGCGATCTGGGCCGTGCCGGTCTTTCCCCCGACCGAATAATACCGGCTCCGCATCCGGCGCGCCGTTCCTTCCTCGACGACTCCCCGCATCGCCTCGCGCACCTCCTCGAGCGTCTCGCGCGAGGCGATCGACGAAACCATCGTCCGCGCACCGAACGTCCGCAGCGTCTGTCCGTACTGCCGCAGCTCCTTGACAAGCAGCGGGCTGACCATTTTTCCGCCATTGGCTACGGCGTTGTAGAAAGTCAGCGTTTTGAGCGGAGTGAGGCGCAGCGCATAACCGTACGCCATCATCGTCAGCGTAGTGCCGTCCCACCACTTGTCACCGGGCTTCCGGATAACGGGCTTCTGCTCCCCAGCGATCTGAAGTCCGAGCGGCTGATCGAGTCCCATCTTGCAAAGATGATCGACGAAGCGTTTCGGATCGTCCCGGTAATACTTGTTGACGGCCATTGCGAACCCGACGTTCGACGACTTCTCGAAAACGCCCTTGAGCGTCAGTAATCCGCACGCATGCGAATCGACCACTTTGGCCCGGCCGATCACGATCCGTCCGTCGCCGGTATCGTACGTTTCGTCGAGACTGGCCCCGGCATCGTCGAGCAGCGTAATGAGCGAAGCCAGCTTCTCGGTCGAGCCGGGTTCCAGATTCATCCCGATCGCATAGTTGAAATCCTCGACGACCCGCTCGTCGCTGTAACGCGTCAGGTTCGCCATCGCACGGATCTCGCCCGTAGCGACCTCCATCAGGATCGCCGTGCCCCAATCGGCCTGCATGGCGATCAACTGGTCGCGCAGCGCTTTCTCGGCCACGTCCTGAATATCGACGTCGAGCGTCGTCACCACGTCGATTCCGTCCACGGGATCGACGTTCATCTCGTCGGGCACGGGTACGCGGAAACTGCCCGAAACGCGTTGCATCATCACGCTGCCGTCGATACCCCTCAGCACGCTGTCGAACGCCCCTTCGATCCCGAGCCGCGTTCCCGCCTCGTTGACCATCCCGATCGTACGGGCGGCCATCCGCCCGTGAGGCAGCATCCGCTTGTTGATCTGCCGGGCGATGAAACCGCTGCGGTTCTGTCCCAGACGAAACAGCGGGAATTTCGCGATCTGTTTTATTTCCAAATGATTGACCCTTCGGGGGGAAATCAGCGTATACCGGTTCTTTTTCCTGTTGCGGAACGCATTGACCAGCATCAGCTTGTATGCGCCTTTACTCTTGTCGCCGAAAAAGGAAGAGAGACTGCCCGCCAGCGAATCGACGTCGCGCAGAAAGACCGAGTCGATCAGACCGTTCGCCGCGAAGTCCATGCGCACTTCGTACATCGGAACGGACGTAGCCAGAATGCGTCCGTCGCAAGCCAGCACGTCGCCCCGATCGGCCTCCAGCTTGACGCGCTCGTAAGTGATCGTCGTCCCCTTGTTACGTAAGGCGGGTCCCTTGGGGCCGTATTGCAAGTAGAGAATCTTGCCCGCAATGAGCATTCCGACGAAAAAGAAAAGCGCGTACAATACCCGGACACGCCGGAATATGCCTTTCTTTATATCCGTTCTGCCCTCGCTCATCGTCTATTTCTCGATCACTTTCGGGGGACTCAGCGACTCCTCGAGCGGAATTCCCCGCAGTTCCAGCTCCCGGATAATTTCGCTCTGCCGCGTGGAGATCATCCTCAGCGACGACACGGTCAGCGACCGCGCCCTCAGTTCCTTGACCTGCTCGGTCAGACGGTCGTGACGGCGGTGCAGCTTCTGAATATGAAACCCGTTGGCGATATACAGAAACATCAGCAAAGCCATGAAGAGCACGTAGGGATACTGCCGCCGCACTTCGGCCCGCATCAGGAAGCTGCCCGAAAGCATTTGCCCCACATAACGCTCGAAACGCGAGGGTGGACGCACGGGCTGCGGATCGGGCTGTCGTTCCCGCTCCGGCACGGCGGCAGAGGGACCTTCCGCAGGTCCGTCCTGTCGCCACGATCGCCCGAAATCATCCTCCATATCCATACCCGGCCAATTTGTACGAACAAAAGTAATATTTTTATCCGAACAAAAAGCTTCCGGCAGCATCGAAACCGAAGTCCCGCACCTGAACCGGCCCGAAGAATCCGGACTGCGGATAAAAAAAGAAAGGGAGCTCCCTGCCCAAGAACAATCGTGCAACAAGGAAACGCCGGAATCCGAGGCCAGCCGGAAACGATGTACCGGCAACCGGCAGGACAATATCATCGCTTCCGTCGAACGATAAGCCCGCACGCTTCGGACAAAAGTCGCCACAGACACCCCGCCAATTTTGAAAGGGAAACATTCTCAAACGCGCTCGATTCTTCCGATCGGACCGCGCCGTAACGCGTTTCTTTAATAATACTACCTACGGTCCGAAATTTGTTTCAAAAAGACTTTACCAGAAATATTGCATTGAATATCAAAATGTTAACTCTATATTTTCTTATACCCTCTCATTATGCCGCTTTGAAAATCAAACCATTCGCATCCGCCCCCGACTTTACATGGCATATCCTGCCGATTTTTGTTATTAAAAAGGTGGAAAATCATTCCAGGATTTCAAAAAAAAGGCCGAAACACATGAAATTTAACCGGTTAAATGCAAAAAAATATTCCTTTACGTTCTTTTTAAATAATAAAACTTTTATATTTACAGAAGTTTTTGCTTTACTGCCACACCAGGAATAATCCTAAAACTTAATTTTTAACCTAAAATTTCTATCTATGAACAAACCTCTACTCAGCGTATGGACATGGATGACAGCAACGAGCGGCACCCGAGCCGGAGCGAGGATATTCGCCGCACTCGCTCTGCTGGCGTCGGCTCCGTTCGGAGCCTATGCTGCGGAGAGCGGCCATCTCGGAGCGGCCCCGTTATCCGCCCAGCAAGCCAAGCAGCCCGTTTCGGGTACCGTTACCGATGAGTCGGGCGAACCTCTGGTAGGAGTGACCGTCATGGTCAAGAACACCACTACCGGCACGACGACCGATGCGCAGGGACATTTCCAGCTCTCGGTCGAACCCGGTGCCACCCTCGTATTTTCTTATTTGGGCTACAACACCCAGGAAATAGCGGTCGGTAACAAGACATCCTTGAAAGTAGCTCTTCAGGACGACTCGCAGAACATCGACGAAGTCGTCGTCGTAGCCTACGGAACCCAGAAAAAAGTTTCGGTAACCGGCTCGGTTTCGTCGGTTCAGACCAAGGAGCTCAAGCAAAGTTCGTCGGCGAACCTCTCCACGGCCTTGGCCGGACGCCTGTCGGGTCTGACCTCCCTCCAGCAGGGAGGCGGCCAGCCGGGTAAGGACCAATCGACGCTGATGCTTCGAGGTGCCGCTACGATCAACGGCACGAGTCCGCTGATTCTGATCGACGGCGTGCCGCGCGACAACATGGACTACCTGAGCGCGGACGAGGTGGACAACGTGTCCGTGCTGAAGGACGCCTCGGCTACGGCCGTATTCGGCGTGCGCGGAGCCAACGGAGCGATCCTGATCACGACCAAGCGCGGACAGACCGGCAAGGCCAAGCTCGATTTGAACTTCGAGCAGAGCTGGACCTCGTTCACGCGGGAACCGGAGCGCCTCACCTCGCTCGAATACATCGACCTGCGGAATCAGGCTTCGAGAAACGACCATAAAGAAGCTCCCTTCGATGAAATTACCCGGGCCAAGTATGCCGACCCGCTGAAAGGGCTCGATCCGAACGATCCGGATTACGCCAAGAAGGCGGCTCAGATGCAGTACCTGTATCCGAACCACGACTATTATCGGGAGCTAATCAAGCGCTATACGCCTCAAACCCGCGTCAACATGAACATCAGCGGCGGAACCGAAAAAGTCAAGTATTTCGTCAACGCGGCCTATCTGCATCAGGGCGGCAACCTGAAGGTCGAGCCCAAATCCTTCCTCGGCTACGACCCGTCGGCCAAAATGGACCGTTACAGCTTCCGGGCGAATCTGGACTATCAGGTGACCAAGAGTTTCAAGGCTTTCCTGAATCTGGGCACGTACATCGAACAGGTCAACATGCCGAGCGGCAGTGCCTATCCCAACACGGATACGGGTTGGATGATGCGCGACGTGCTGTACCAAGCCACGACGATCACGCCGATCACGCCGGGCCCCTATGTCGATCCCTACTCCGGACTGGACGAGAAGGCTCTGGTCTTCCCGACCTATTTGGACCGTTCGGCCATGGAAGTAATCAACCGCCAAGGCTATCACAACGACGTCAACACGAGTCTGAACGCCACGCTGGGAGGCGAATGGGACCTGAGCTTCATCACCAAAGGGCTCAGTCTGAAAGGGATGGCCTCTTACGACGCCTTGGCCGTCACCAACCTCGACGCCGCACAGCGACAACTGCTCTACGTCGTGAGCAACGTGGACGACGTTCCCTCCTACTCGATTTACTCGAATCAGGAATACTCGCCGCTGACGATCAGCAAGAGCGCAGCCTCGCGCTACACGATCAACCTGCAGGCCTCGCTGAACTACAACCGTACGTTCGGTCTCCACACGGTAGGAGGCATGCTGCTCGTCCAGCGCGACTATTGGGAAACGAACGGAGGCGATTTGCCGTATAACGTGATGGGACTCGTCGCGCGGGCCACATACGACTTCGACAACCGGTACCTGTTCGAGTTCAACATGGGCTATAACGGCTCCGAGCAGTTCGCGCCTTCTAACCGCTACGGCTTTTTCCCCGCCGTATCGGCCGGCTGGGTAATCAGCAACGAAAAGTTTCTCAAAGATAGCCGCACGCTGACGATGCTCAAACTTCGCGCCTCGTACGGCAAGGTCGGCAACGACAAGCTCGGCAATAACCGCTTCCTGTACATCGACAACATCACGATGGGAGGCGGCACGCTGGGAAGCCTCGGCAACGGGCAGGGAGTCAGTGCCGGACTGTTGGGCAACCCCAATCTGTCATGGGAAATCGCCAAGAAGCAGAACTACGGCTTCGACCTGCAACTGTGGAGCGAGCTGAACCTGACATTCGACTACTTCATCGAGAACCGGGAAGACATCCTGATCGATCGCAAGTCGGTACCGATGATTCAAGGCACGCCGCTGGCCAATATTCCCAAAATGAACATGGGCAAAGTCAAAAACCAGGGCTTTGAAATCGAGCTGAACTATATCAAAAGGGTCGCCAAGGACCTCACCTTGCAGTTCCGGGGCATGTTCAACTACAACAAGAACAAGCAGATCTTCATGGACGAACCGATCAATCCTTCAGACTACGTCTACCGTTACCGCCAGACCGGTTTCCCGATCAACACGAACTGGGGCTACAAAATCGACTACAGCAACGGCAACGGCTTTTTCAACACGCAGGAGGAATTGGACGAATACCTGTCCCATACGACATACAGCTTCGGTACGCCGGGACTCGGCGACTTCAAGTACATGGACCTGAACGAGGACGGGGTGGTGGACGAGAAAGACCAGGTTCCCCTCCGCTACACGAAGATTCCGCGCATTACTTACGGATTCACGCTCGGACTCGACTACAAGGGCATCGACTTCACGATTTTCTTCCAAGGCGTTTCGAAATATTCCCATTTCTCGGGCACTACTCAGAACGTGTACGAATGGACCAAGGAAGGCACCTACTACAACTATCACAAGCGGGCATGGACCAAGGAGCGCTACGAAAACGGCGAGAAAATCACCTACCCCGCGCTGCACACGGGCGATAACGTGAACACGCGGGCGAACGACTTCTTCGTTTTCGACCGCTCGTTCATCCGTCTGAAGAACATCGAGCTCGGCTACACGCTTCCCCAGCGCTGGCTCCGCGCGATAGGCATCAGCAAGGTTCGGGTTTACGTGAGCGGGCAGAACCTGTGGACCCATTCGCCTCAGGTCGCCGACCATATCGATCCCGAACAGGACGACCCGATCGGATACCCCCTGACGAAAATGATGAACGTCGGAGTGAATATCACGTTCTAATCCTATTAAAATCAATATTATGAAAATAAAATACCTTTTCTTGCCGGTCGCCGTAGCGGCGCTTGCAATGGGCTCGTGCGCCAAGGTGCTGGACACGGCTCCCGACGGGAAAATCAGCTACGACGACGTATTTGCCGACAACGACAAGACCGGCGCCTTTCTGAACAACTGCTACTCGAAGATTCCCAAGTGCGGGTATCGGTACTATTTCTGGACGAACTGGTTCGTCTGCACCAGCGACGAGTGCTTCGACAACGATGCCGACAGCGACGGTTCGGGCATGGTTCCGAACAACATGTACAACGGAAACATTTCGGCCGGCGGCACCGACATCGGCAATATCGGCAACGGTGCGCTCTATGCCGACGCAGCGGCCCAAAGCTATTGGGAAGCCTACTGGAACGCCATCTGGAACTGCAGTTACTTCATCAGCCGCATCGGGACGGCCAACGTAGACAGCGAGTCCGACAGGCAGCGGTGGAAAGCCGAAGCGCACGTACTGCGGGCCTACTACTACATGCTGTTGCTGCGCCTCTACGGTCCTACGTTGCCGATAGAGGACACGCCCTATAACATGGCCGATGATTTTTCGGGACTGACACCGGCTTCGATCACCGACCTGACCGATTTCATCCTGAGCGACTGCGACTCGGCGATCAATACGGATGCCTTGCCATGGAGAATCACTACCAGTGCCGAGCAGCAGCGCGTCACCAAGGCGGTTGCCTGGGCGATCAAGTCGCGCGTGATGCTCTATGCGGCCAGTCCGTTATATAACGGAGGCAACAACCTTTGGGATAAGGCATACGAAGTGACGCAAGACGCCTACAACGCGATCAAGGGCGCCGGCTACGAACTCTACAAGACTTCGAAAATCGAGGAGTATACGAACGATCAGGCCCTGATCACGCCCGAAGGTTATCCGGCCGACCAAGCCGCTGCAGCAGCCGCACTGAACGAGTATTTCTGCGAGTGGCACGACTACGGCGGGGGGCGCGACTTGGAAACGATTTGGGAAGACCGCAACGGCAACGGGCAGGTCTACCACATCGGCGGCATCGGCATGCAGGAAGGATACAAGTCCGGCCCCGTTCCGACGCAGGAAATGGTGGACGCCTACCCGACGAACGAGGGAGACTGGATTCTCGACCTGAGCAGGCCCTACCTGAACGTCGAGCATACGCAGCCCAACCTCAACCCCAATGCCAAAGACTCCAAAAACGAAGCATACAGCGAAAGCGACCCGTACTCCTGCTTCCGCGATCCGCGCTTCTATGCCTCGATCTATTATCACGGCTCGAAGCGCTATACCCGCTGGAGCTTCGCCGAAGGCGAATACGCCGTGAATACGTTCCGCGCGCGGGAAATCGATTGCAGCCAAACCGATCCGTGGACCGGCTCCGACCTCAAGGCGTCCACGACGAACAAGCGGCAGCGCACGCGCACCGGCTATTACTCGCGAAAATACCTGAACCCAACCAAAAACCCAACTTCACCACGCAACGACGCCCCCGGCTTCAAACATTTCCGCTTCGCAGAGATCATCCTGAACTATGCCGAAGCAGCGGCTGAAGCCGGGCACACGTCCGACGCGCTCGAAGCGCTGAAAGAGATCCGCGACCGGGTAGCCATGCCCCATATCACGACGACCGATCAGGCGGCGCTGATCCGGGAAATCCGCGCCGAGCGCCGCATCGAGCTGTTTTTCGAGGAGCACCGCTTCTTCGACATCCGCCGCTGGCAGCAGCCCGACGGCAATTTGGAAGATATCCTGCACTATACCACGGCCATGCAGATCGACGAGCAGCCGAACGGCACTTACACCTACCAGCGGATCAAGATACGCGACAACGGGTACGCTTGCTACACGAACAAGTTCCTGTTCCTGCCGCTTCCGTTGGCCGAGGCTTCCCGCTTGGAGTCGATTACCGGCATGAACTGGCAGAATCCCGGATGGTAGCAGCCAATTTCTTTAATGGATTTAAAACCGACAAACGAGATGACACATAAAACCCTTATCAAAATATCGTTGCTGCTCGTACTCATGCTGACCGGTCCCCTGTCGGCCGCGTACGCGCAGAAAGGCGCGGCCATGAAGGGCATGGTCCGCGACGAGTTCGGCAAGCCGCTGGTCGGTGTCGCCATTCGCTCGGCCAACGGAAACAACCGCTCCGTCACGCAGAAAGACGGATCGTACTCGATCGACGTCAACGACGGCAGCGACCGGGTCGTATTCTCCTATTTGGGATATGCCGACCAAAGCGTTCCCTACCGGAAAGGCGCCGACGTCGACGTGAAGATGCTCGCCGACGGGCACTACGGCGACCAGACCATCCATATGGGCTATACCGACCAGAAGCTCAAGGACGTGTCGGGCGCCGTCTCGGTCGTCACGGGCGACGAGTTGCGCAAAAGCCCGGTAGCCAGCCTGTCTCAGGCGCTGACCGGCCGCCTGACGGGCCTCTATTTGGACGAGTACCAGTCCGAGCCTACGCGCGAAAAACTCTACGCAATAGGACGCGGACTCCACACCCAAAACTACAACACGACGCCGCTGGTAGTCATCGACGGCATTCCGTGCTCGTATAACGCCAACGAATCCTATCAGTACATCAACGCGAACGAGATCGAGACGGTCACTTTCCTCAAAGACGCCTCGACGGCAGCCTTGTACGGCATTCAGGGCGCCAACGGCGTACTGGTCATCACGACCAAGCGCGGGCAGCCCGGTCGCACCAAGATCGAGGCCAGCTTCGACCAGTCGTTCCAGCAATGGATCACCCATCCGCGCATTTACAGCTCGTGGGAATACGCCACGATGCGCCGGCAAGCCGCCATCAACGACGGCCTGAGCGGCGACCAGCTTCCCTTCACCGAGGAGCAGATCGCCCAGTTCAAATCAGGCGAGAACCGCGAGCTGTACCCCGACAACGACTGGTACCACATGTTCATGAAAAGACTTTCGTCGCAGCAGCGCGTCAATGTCAACGTATCGGGCGGAAACGACAACGTCCGCTTCTTCTCGAACGTCAGCTTCCTGCATCAGGGCAGCTGGTTCAAGACCGAGAACGAGGAATACAAGTCCAACCCGAACTTCACGTGGTTCAACTACCGCACGAACGTGGACGTCAAGCTGAACAAGTACCTGAGCGGCTATGTCAATCTGAGCGGCAACATCCGCCGCGAGCGGACGCCCGATAACGCGACCTACTCGCTGTACGGCATCTACCAGAGCCTGTTCATCGTTCCGCCGACGACGCCCGGTCCTCTGACGCCCGACGGAAAGGTCGTCGTGACGCAGGATTACGACTATCCCGCCTACGGACGCCTGAACCGGGCCGGATTCACGCGGACGACCGTCACGAACATCAACTCGCAGGTCGGACTGAATCTGGACATGAGCTTTCTGACCAAGGGACTCTCGCTGAGCGGCGTATTCGCCTACCAGACCAATGCCAACGGCTATCACATCACGACGCAAAGCTACGAGAAATACCGGCGGACGGATGACTACGACGTGCTCGAGTTCGTCCGCAAAGGAAGCGACATCGACGCTCCCCTGTCCGTCAGCAAGGGAAGTACCGAGTACTACCATCTGGACGGCATCGTCCATTTGGACTACGCCCGCCGGTTCGGACGGCACAGCGTCAGCGCGATGGGATACATGCTTTACCAGAGCCTCTCGCAGCAATACACCGGAAGCGGGGCCAACAACCTGAATTACAAAAGACTCCACTCCGGATTCCAAGCCACTTACGGATACGACGACCGCTATTTGGTGAAGTTCGACCTGGGCTATTCGGGTTCCGACCAGTTCGCCCGCGACCACCGCTTCATGGCTACTCCTTCCGTATCGGGCGCATGGGTCGCCTCGAACGAGGCCTTTCTGCGCGACTCGCGCTGGCTCACGCTGCTCAAAATCAGAGCCTCCTACGGCAAAACCGCCAACGACCTGCTCGACTCTCAGCGCTTCTCCTACATGGACGACGTGCGGCAGGTGCGCGGAGGAACCGTGACCGCTTACCGCTACGTGCTTCAGGAGGGTCTGATCGGCAACCCGCTGTTCGAGGCCGAGGTATCGAAGAAGCAGAACTACGGCATCGACATCGGGCTGTTCAACTCGCTGACCCTCTCGCTCGACTACTTCAAGGAACGGATGGACAACATGGTCGTTCAGGCCGTCGCCCGCATTCCCGCCTATCAGGGCGTACCGCTGGGCAACTACCCCAAGACGAATGTCGGCAAGTTCGAGAATCACGGCGTAGACCTTTCGCTCGGCTTCACCAAGCAGATCAACAAGGACTGGCGCGTATTCGCCTACGGCACGTTCACATGGGCCGACAACAAGGTGATCGACGTAGCCGAGGCGATCAAGGACGAGGGCTACGTATACCGCCACCGAACGGAAGGATTCCCCGTGGGCACCCAGTTCGGATACGTCACCGACGGCTACTACAACACGCAGGAGGAGCTGGACGCGGCACCCGAGCACTCGTTCGGCACTCCCCGCTTGGGTGATCTGAAGTACGTCGACCTGAACGAGGACGGCCGGATCACCGAAGCCGACCAAGTCCCCCTGAACAAAGGCTGGATGCCCAAGATACAGTACTCCTTCTCGGCCGGCTTCACATACCGGTCATGGGATTTCAGCGTGCTGTTCCAAGGACAGGGCCAGTGCAACTCGGTCAAAAGCGGCGTCGGCATCTACGAGAACAATTATTCGGGCATCTACGGCGCCCGCCACTGGAATGCATGGACATGGGAACGGGTGGCCAACGGCGAGCCGATCTCGGGGCCTGCCCTCTCGATGAACACCAGCACCAGCCACCAGCCCAGCGACTATTATCTCTACGATTTGGCATTCCTCCGACTGAAGAACGTGATGATCTCGTACACGCTGCCGGCCCGGATTTCACGAGCCATCTCAGCGGAAAAAGTCCGTATCTACCTGAGCGGACAGAACCTCTGGACATGGGACCGCATGAAATCGGGCGACTTCGGACCGGAAAGCAACTATTGGGACTTCCCCGCCTACCGGACCTACAACATCGGCATCAACGTCGTATTCTGACAGGAGGACTCTATTCTAATCTAACCGAAGGAAACAATCACTATGAAAAAATACGTCATCATTTTAGCCGCAGCCGTCCTCGGACTCGTATTTTCCTGCAACGACAAGCTGGACCTGACTACCGACGGACGCATATCGAGAGGGGAAATATTCCAGGACCGATATAAAATCATGGGGTGGCTCAACGGTTGCTACAACTATTGCCCGGGCGTCAGCCTGACCCGCGCAGGGTACACCGACGAGACGCACCACTCCGACGCGGGAACGTCCAACGGACAGAACTACTACAACTTCTATCAGGGCTCTACCTCGTCAAGCAACTGGTACGGTCCCGACAATCCGTGGGAGTCCTTGTTCCAAGGCATCCGCAAGTGCAACATTTTCATTACCGGCATGCAGGTCAACACGCTGCCCGACAACGTAACTCAGAAAGACAAGGAGCAATGGATGGGCGAAGCCTATACGATGCGTGCGCTGTACTACTGGCAGCTGGTCAAGCGCTACGGAGGCGTCCCGATCATCAAGGAGGAGCTGGGCGTCGACCACGACTTCTCGTCCGACCGTCGCGCCACGTTCAACGAGTGCGTGGAGTTCATCATCGAGGACTGCCGCGCGGCGCTCGAATCCCCGGCCAGCTCCTTTCCGTGGACGGCCGATCAGGGCGACAACAACGTGACGCGCGGCATGGCCTACGCGATCATGTCCGAAGCGGTGCTGTACGCTGCTAGCCCGAAGTGGTCCGACGGAACGTTCTCTTGGGAAGACGCGGCGAAAATCACCGGCGAAGCGGTCGACGCCTGCATGAACGAAGGCGGATACGTACTGTATAAGACCGCTCCGGCAGCCGACGTGGCCCAGAATGCCTACGCCTATTTCCACATTCTGCTCTCCGACGCTTCCCGTTCGACGGATAAGGAAACGATCTACGGCTACGGAGGCCGTCAGTCCGTTTGGCGAGATGCGGGACTTCCGTCGAACGACCGCATGTCGACCGCCGGTCCCTGCCCTACGCAGGAGCAGGTCGACGCCTACGAGTTCGTCGCTCCCGACGGGGAAAGCTATCCCGTACTGGATCTGAACACGCCGTACATCGGCGGCGACCATACCAAGCCCAACTATAACCAGCAGGCCCTCGCCGCAGGCTACGACCCTCAGGACCCCTATGCGAGCCTCGATCCGCGTTTCTACGCCTCGATCTACTACAACGGCGCGCAACGCAATCTGGACGGTACGGGCAACCGGGTCGAAACGTTCGTCGGAGGCCGCGAAGGGCTGACTCTCAACATCGACCGGACGCACACCCGCACGGGTTACTACATGCGCAAGTTCAACAACTGGAAATCGAGCCATGACAACAGCGCCGACGGAGCCGTGCGCGTATTCCGGCTGGCGGAGCTGCTTTTGAACCATGCGGAAGCCTCCAACGAAGCCTATGGTCCCGACCAGAATCCCGACAACCGGATGACGGCTCTCGAGGCGATCAACGAAGTGCGTAGCCGCGCCGGCATGCCCTTGCTCGACATCGCTTCTCAGGACGAATTCCGCCTTCGCTGCCGCAACGAGCGACGCGTCGAGCTGGCTTTCGAGGAGCACCGCTATTGGGACGTACGCCGCTGGGGTATTCTGGGCGAAACCGACCGGACCGTCACCGGCATGCGGATCACCAAGGAAGGCAACCGATTCACCTACACCCGATTCAAGGTAGGCGACCGTGCCTGCGGAGCCGACAAGTTCAATCTCTATCCCCTTCCGCAAAGCGAAGTGAACAAAGCCAATAACAATACCGGCGTTCAGTGGCAGAACCCGGGTTGGGAACAATAGCCGATTTTTCGCCTTGCTCTATACTATAAACCTATTTAACAAGATTATGTAATAAAAATTCTGCCAATTTGTTAGTTCATGTTATTTTCAGAAAACGGCGGCCCTTCCCGGCCGCCGTTTTCCGTTTGGTACATACCGCTTCCGTCGTCAGCAAAATCGCTTTCCCGACCGTTCGTAACTCCGTGACCGGCCGGGCGGCATCGAGAAGGTGCTGACGCTGAACCTGACGGCCGACGAGAAGGCGCTGTTCGAAAGCAATCGCTTCTCTGCCCGCCTCGACCGGCGACCAAACGCCTCGCGTCGAAACCCGTGTTCACCTCAAGATGACGGCAATCCGACTACGATCGGGACCGGCCAGACGATCCCATGCCCCGCAACCGAAGCGACCGCACACGCCCCCTACGTCAACCATGCGATTGACGGCACGACGGCGGCCAGACGGCTCCAACGACGCTTACGGGCATAAGGACGGTCACGACGCCGACGGCCACGCCCCGAAGCTGCTTCCCAACAAATCGTATTCCATAGCTTCTTAAATAGTTTTCCACGGCGTACCATAGAATGCCTTAGCAGCCTGCGGTTTCACGGGCTATCCATATAAGAGCCGACATGCCCGCGCATCTGTGACATGTCAGATCATCGTCCACACGTCGCAGGCCGGTCCTGTGCCGGGCATCCCCGCTCACGCTCCGTAAGGCTTTCCCGTCGACGGACGCCGGCCCCTCGCCCTTCACGGGCCCTGCTTTTCGGCTCCGTACATCCTTTCCCCCGACAAGTACCGTTCCCCGGAACATCCCCGTTCCACCTCCGGTCCCGCGTCCGAGCCTGTTCTCCGATACGTATCCGGATCGTCTCTCCCGCAAAATCCATTCGGGAACCGGGCAAGGAACTCCAGCCCGCTCAGAGGCTACGATTCTCCCCCCTTACAAAGAAAAGCCGGACGAAGGGAAATCCCCCGTCCGGCTTTATTCCGATCCGGCGTCCTTAGAGCGCCTTGATCTCGTGCAGGATGTTGTTGGTCTTGCGAACGGCCTCGGCGCTCTTTTCGAACAGCGCCTTCTCGTCGGCCGTCAGGTTCAGCGTCAGCACCTTCTCGACGCCGCCCCGGCCTATCACGGCCGGAACGCCGATGCAGATGTCGTTCTGACCGTACTCGCCTTCCAGATACGTGCACGACGGCACCACCTTCTTCTGGTCACGGATGATCGACTCCACTACATAAGCGGCTGCTGCGCCCGGTGCGTACCAGGCCGACGTGCCCAGCAGCTTGGTCAGCGTCGCTCCGCCCACCATCGTGTCGGCAACGACCTTCTCGACCTCTTCCTTGCTCAGCAGTTCGGTTACCGGAATGCCTTTGTAGGTAGCCTTCGAATAGAGCGGAATCATCGTCGTGTCGCCGTGACCGCCGATCACCATGCCCTCGATCTCGTTCGAGTTGGCTTTCAGCGCCTTGCTCAGATAACACTTGAAGCGGGCCGAGTCGAGCGCACCGCCCATGCCGAAGATCTGATTCTTCGGAAGTCCGCTCTTCTTCAGCGCCAGATAGGTCATCGTGTCCATCGGATTGCTGATCATCAGGATGACCGCTTTCGGGGAATACTTCAGGACATTGCCCACGACCGAAGCGACGATGCCGGCATTCACGCCGATCAGTTCCTCGCGCGTCATGCCCGGCTTACGAGGCATGCCCGAAGTCACGACCACGACGTCGGAATCCGCCGTAGCGGCATAATCGTTCGTCACGCCGGTCAGCTTCGTATCGAAGTCCATTAGCGTAGCGGTCTGGAAAATATCCAGCATCTTGCCTTCCGAAACGCCTTCCTTGATATCGAGGAGAACCAGCTCGTCGGCAATCTCCCGCGTCGCGATCACATTGGCACAGGTCGCACCCACGTTACCTGCACCCACTACTGTAACTTTGCTCATGATTCTGTATGTTTTTTAAGTAATACCTTGGATAATCGCTGACTTTCTCCGGAGCGGACGCCGCGCGTCGGCACCGCACCCTACCCGATCAGTTTCGCATAATCGTCGGCCGACAGCAATACGCCGAGCTCGGAGGGATCGCTCATGCGGATTTTGACGATCCAGCCTTCTCCGTACGGATCGGCATTCACCCGATCGGGAGCGTCGTTCAGGCTCTCGTTGAACTCGAGCACCTCGCCGCCGACGGGCAGAAAAGCGTCCGACACGGTCTTCACCGCCTCGATCGTTCCGAAAACGTCGTTCTGCGCCAGCGTCTCGCCCACCGTCGTCACGTCGACGAAAACGATATCGCCCAACTGGCTCTGCGCGAAGTCGGTAATCCCGACATACGCCTCGTCGCCTTCCACGCGAATCCACTCGTGGTCTTTCGAATACTTCAAATGATCAGGTACGTTCATACGAATAATGGCTTTTTTGATTTGGAAACCCGTTGTTTCGGAACTCAAAGGTAGAACATTTTTGCGGAATCGCGAAACGAACTGTGAATTATTTAACACAAAAACTCAGCGGCGCGCATCCGCCTCTCTTTCCCACGCGATCCGAAGCAGCACGGGATCATGATCGCTCGACCGAAACCCGAGCGGAAGCGTTTCTACCGAAAGTACGCGGATACCGCCGGAGAGAAGGAAAAAGTCGGTCAGCGTCGTCGTCGGACGCTCCATACCGGCCCGGCTCGGGACATAGGGCCGGTCCAGATAGCGCAGCGTCGGCCTTGCCGGATCGTACGCGAAACGGAAGCCCGGCCCGATCAGCGACGAGTCGACCGCCTGAGGAACGAAAAAGCGGTTCGACAGCTCTTCCTCGGAAGGCTCGTAGCCGGGCGGATACTGATTCCAGTCGCCTCCCGTCACGGAGCGAACGCCCCGGAGAGAAGCCGCGCGCAGCAGCTCTCCCAGAAAGCGCATCTCGTCGGAACGCATGCCGCCCGTGTCGTAAGCCGTGTTATGCGTGTTGCCGATCCATACCGTATCGCCGCCACGCGTAACGAACTCGGCCTCGAGCAGGCAACGCTTCAGATTGAACAACCGTACAGGAAACCCGAAAGCGGACGGATAGCCGTAGCGAACCGTCGAGACGGGAGCATAGCGCGAAAGCGTCACGACTCCTGCCTGTACGCGCCCCAGCGGAGCCCGCAGCGGAACGGGGACCCAACATACCTTATAATTGTACGCGAAAGCGAGCGTATAGCCGGGGAACGCCGCCCGCAACGTATCGACCTCGCGGATGCGGTAGCTGCGGCGCGAATCGAGATCGACCTCCTGCAGCAACGCTATGTCGGGATTCACCCGGGAGATCGTCTCGACGATTTCCTTCAGGTTCCGGGCCGTTCGCTCGCGGCTGTCGCGCACGCGCCGGCCGCCGTCGTAGAAAAAGTCCATGTTGTCGCCCAGTCCCGCATAACCGATGTTCCACGACAGGATCGTCAGTGTATCGGGCAACGGCACGATCTCTCCCTCCGGGCAGCAGATCGTCGTTTCCCGCTCCCCGGGCCGGTATTCGACCGCCCACGACACGGCGATGAAAAGGGCGACCGCCGCCGCAAGCAGGGCCGTTCCGATTCCCACCGCACGGAATATCTTTCGGAGTATCATTCGTTTTTTGAGTTTCATGCGAGCGCATTCCCGCGAAAGAGTCTCCGCCGCACTCGGTCCCGCGACCTGCCGCCGGACCTTCGCATGCCGCGCAGGAGCATTTCCCCTGCAACCGGCAAAAACCCAACCGGGCACGTTCCCTCCATGTCTCGGCGCCGCCTCGCCCGGCGCACTCGGCCCGTCTTCGCTCTACCGATCCGGAACGTCGCACTCGGGCGGCATTTCCACGCCCAGCCGACGGCATACCTTCTCGACGATCGCCTCGGGCGGAATACCGCTCATGCAGGCATAGGTTCCGTACAAGCAGGGTTTATTGCCGTACACCGAACAGGGACGGCACGCCATATCGAGCTGCATTTCGAGTCGATTTTCGAAAGGCTGCGGTTGAACTGGACGATATCCGGCGAGACGTCGCCTTGTATGAGCTGATTAAAATCCCCCAGCACGTAATACCGCGTCAGGCGGTTGCAGCGGGAAATCCCCCACTGCTCCATGAACTGCCGCTTATACGAGTCAGCCTTCCGGCGCAGCGACGCCCCTTCCCGGCTGTCGCCGGCCGTATAGGCTTCCATGGCGTTGGACTCGAAGTTCAAATACCACAAATACCATTCATAGGTCCGTCCCTTGGCGCATAAATTCGCCAGGTCGGCGTATTTCTCCAAGGAAGAACGCAACATACAATACAAGGGCCGCAAATCAAAATAGTCGATATCGGACATGCACTTGGCCAAAAAGGAAATGGTAGAATAATCAGCAAACAGAGCGTGATACAGCCAAAAGGGATAATCCTGCAGCATCAGCGTACCGTTTACCGACAGGGAACGGGCCTCATGGGCAATCCGCCGTATCTTCTCCGCCGCTTCGTCCATATAGTGGTTTAACGCATAACTGGTCCGCATAGCCAGCCTCCTCACTTCGTAGTTCGTATCTTCTTGTATTGTATCACATGAATGGACCGGAATGATCTATCTATTAA
>OODG01001037.1_pt1 | contig 19590 bp, 9 predicted proteins | sample 1671621 | NCBI WGS metagenome assembly OODG01 (sample SAMN06348175, study PRJEB24527) | human gut metagenome | biome: human gut; feature: ankylosing spondylitis patient; material: feces | host: Homo sapiens | place: China | collected 2015-10 | reverse complement strand
GCAAGCCGCAACCGATACGACAGACACAACGGACGAGCAAGATACCGCCGCGACGGATCCCGTATTCGCCACGGCCGCGACAACGCCCCACGACTACCGTCTGGTTACGGAGATCGGGGAGCTGCGCCAGATAGTGGAGCGTCTGCGCACCGAACCGGAGATATGTTTCGATACCGAGACCACGGGCCTCGACATCTTCAACGACCGCATCGTCGGCCTCTCGCTCGCCGTGCGCGAGCACGAGGCGTGGTACATATCCTTCACCCCGCAGAACACCCACGACTTCGCCGAGGCCGTGCGGCCCCTGTTCGAGAACCCCGACAGCGTCAAGATAGGCCAGAACATCAAGTTCGACATCATGGTTCTCGCGCATCTGGGCATCGAGGTGCGCGGCCGCAAGATCGACACCATGATCCTCCACTACCTGCTCGACTCGGAGGCCCGCCACAACATGAACTACCTCGCACAGCGATACCTCAACTACTCGCCCATAGCCATCGAGACCCTCATCGGACGCGGCGCGCGCCAGCTCACGATGGATCAGGTCAACATCGAGAGCGTCAAGGAGTATGCCGCCGAGGATGCCGACATCACGCTGCAGCTCAAGCGCGTGCTGTGGGAGGAGGTGTGCCGCCAGTCGCTCGACCGACTCTACCTCACAATCGAGGAGCCCATGATCGACGTGCTGGCCGAGATGGAGATGACGGGTGTGAAGATCGACTCGGCGCTGCTGGCAGACTATGCCGTGGAGCTCAACGCCCTGCTCGCGCAGCTCGAAGGCGAAATCCGCCGCGAGGCCGGCGAGCCGACGCTCAACGTCAACTCGGCACGGCAGATAGGCGAGGTGCTCTTCGCCAAGATGCGCATAGCCGAGAAGCCCCGCATGACACGCACGCACCAGTTCAGCACCGAGGAGGAGTACCTTCAGGGCTTCGCCCGCAAACACCGCATCGTCGACCTCATACTGCAATACCGCGGCGTGAAGAAGCTCCTGTCGACATACGTAGAGGCGCTGCCGCAGCTGGTAAACCGCGCCACGGGACGCATACACACATCCTTCAATCAGGCGGTCACCTCGACGGGGCGGCTCTCGTCGACCAACCCCAACCTGCAGAACATACCCGTACGTGACGAGCTCGGGCGCCGCATACGCGAGGCCTTCATCCCCTCGGACGGGGAGCATCTCCTGCTCTCGGCCGATTACAGTCAGGTAGAGCTGCGGCTCATGGCGCACCTGAGCGGCGACGAGGCCCTCATCGCGGCTTTCCTCCACGGTGAGGATATCCACGCCGCCACGGCCGCGCGCCTCTTCCACAAGCCGCTCACGGAGGTCACATCCGACGAGCGCCGCAAGGCCAAGACCGCCAACTTCGGCATCATATACGGCATCTCGGCCTTCGGGCTGAGCCAGCGTCTCGACATCCCCCGCGGCGAGGCCAAGCAGATCATCGACGGATACTTCGCCTCCTACCCCAAGGTCAAGGAGTATATGGATTCGGCCATAGCATCGGCACGCGAGACGGGATTCGTCACCACGGTCTTCGGCCGCCGCCGATACCTGCGCGACATCACCTCGCGCAATGCCGTGGCCCGCGGCGTGGCCGAGCGCAACGCCATAAACGCACCCATACAGGGCAGTGCCGCCGACATAATGAAGATAGCGATGATCGAGATCCACCGCCGCCTCCATGCCGAGAACCTCCGCTCACGCATGATCCTTCAGGTGCACGACGAGGTCATTGTCGACATGGTGTGCGGGGAGCAGGAGCGCGTCATGGCCATCGTGCGCGAGGCGATGGAGGGTGCCGCCAAGCTGAGCGTACCCCTCGTCTCGGATGCGGGCGTTGGCCGCAACTGGCTCGAGGCACATTAAAATCGAGGCGCATTAAAATCGGTGTACACTAACCGGAGCATGGAATCCCGAAACATTACACGACAAAAGACACTAATCACAAAACACACAGAGATATGAATCTACGCACAGCGCTCGCAACCGCACTTGCCATGGCCGCCGCGGCGGCATACGCGCAGCCCGCAGACCGCATGGTGGTCGAGGCGGGCAAGATCGGGGCCGAGATACGCCCCACGATGTACGGACACTTCTTCGAGGATATAAACTACGGCGCCGACGGCGGTCTCTATGCCGAGATGGTGAAGAACCGCTCGTTCGAGTTCCCGCAGCGCCTCATGGGTTGGAAGACATTCGGCAACGTCGCCGTCGAGGATGACGGCCCCTTCGACCGCAACCCCCACTACGTACGCCTCACGCCCCCCGACCACCCGCACATGGCCACCGGCATCGAGAACGAGGGATTCTTCGGCATGGGTGTCGTGCAGGGCAGCGAATACCGTTTCACGGTCTGGGCCCGCGGCAAGGCGCAGAGCATACGCGTCGAGTTGGTAGACAACGCCTCGATGGAGGAGACGCAGACATTGGCCGGCGCCGACCTCGCCATCGACTCTGAGGAGTGGAAAAAATATGAATTGCGCCTCACCCCCGCCCGCACCTTGGACAAGGCACACCTGCGCATATTCCTCACCTCGGGCGGCACGGTCGATCTGGAGCATGTGTCGCTCTTCCCCGTCGACACGTGGAAGGGCCGCGAGAACGGCCTGCGCAAGGATCTCGTACAGGCTCTGGCCGACACGCGTCCGGGCGTATTCCGCTTCCCGGGCGGTTGCATCGTCGAAGGCACGAACATCGAGACCCGATACAACTGGAAGAACTCCGTCGGCCCCGTCGAGAACCGTCCCCTGAACATCAACCGCTGGCAATACACCTTCCGCCACCGCTTCTTCCCCGACTACTACCAGAGCTACGGCATGGGATTCTATGAGCTCTTCCTGCTGGCCGAGGACATCGGTGCCGAGCCCCTGCCCATCCTCAACTGCGGTCTGGCGTGCCAGTATCAGAACGACTCGCCCGAGGCGCATGTCGCCGTATGCGACCTCGACCCGTACATAGACGACGCCCTCGACCTCATCGAGTTCGCAAACGGCGCTACGGATACCGAGTGGGGTGCGCTGCGCGCCCAGATGGGACATCCCGAACCCTTCAACCTCAAATATATAGGTATCGGCAACGAGCAGTGGGGGCCGGAGTATCCGGAGCGTCTGGAGCGTTTCGTCGAGGTGCTGCGCAAGGCCCATCCCGAGATCATGATCATAGGCTCGTCGGGCCCCAACTCCGAAGGCCCCGACTTCGATTACCTCTGGCCCGAGATGCGGCGCCTCAAGGTAGACCTCGTGGACGAGCACTTCTACCGTCCCGAGCGTTGGTTCCTCGCCTCGGGCAGCCGATACGACAACTATGACCGCAAGGGCCCCAAGGTCTTCGCCGGAGAGTATGCCTGCCACGGCGCCGGCAAGAAGTGGAACCACTTCAACGCCGCACTGCTCGAGGCCGCATTCCTCACGGGCGTGGAGCGCAACGCCGACGTGGTCCACATGGCCACATACGCCCCGCTGCTGGCCCACGTCGAGGGGTGGCAGTGGCGTCCCGACCTTATATGGTTCGACAACCTGCGTTCGGTGCGTTCGTGCAGCTGGCACGTCCAGTACCTCTACGGCAACAACAAGGGCACCAATGTCGTACCCCTGACGATGGCGGGCCGCCCCGTAAGCGGGCAGCAGGACCAGAACGGACTCTTCGCCAGCGCCGTATGGGACGAGCCTTCGCAGAGCTACATAGTCAAGGTGGTGAACGTATCTGATGCGCCCCGCACGCTGGAGATAGCATTCGAGAGCCTCAAACGCTCGGCCTCGCTCGCCGCAGGCACCTGCACCACATTCCACTCGGATGACCCCGATGCCGACAACACGCTCGACCGGCCCGACAGGATCGTCCCCGTGCAGAGCGCCGTCACCCCCGACGGCAACACCCTGCGTGCCGCCCTCGGCGCCCGCACATTCGCCATCTACCGCCTGCCCGTAACGCACAAATAGCGTGTCGGCACAGGCATAACAAGCCACAGGAATCTCCCCGTCAGGATCTCAAACAATCCCCGGCGGGGATTTTTCTATGATATACACCCTGCAAATCGCTCCGCAAGGTTGGTCGGGCAGCAGCTCTCGGAATAATCCCCGCAGGGAATCTTTTATGATATACACCCGCAAATCGCTCCGCAAGGTTGGTCGGGCGCAGCTTACGGGATAATCCCCGGCGGGGAATCTTTTATGATATACACCTGCAAATCGCTCCGCAAGGTTGGTCGGGCAGCAGCTCTCGGAATAATCCCTGCAGAGAATCTTTTATGATATACACCCAGCAAGTCGCTCCGCAAGGTTGATCGGGAGACAACCGCAAACCGAAGGGATCACACCGCCGCCTGAGGCACCTCGGAGCGGGAATATTAAATTTTTTCACAAAATCATTTTGAAATTATTTTAATAATCCCTATATTTGCTTCAACGTAATTCATCAACGTATGAAGCGGAACTCACATACGGATTCCAATATCGGCAGGCTGATGCTTGCCTCGCTCGAATCCGCCGCTTCGCGACAATGCTGACGTCACGGGAGTATACACCTCCGCGTGGCGTTTTTTCGTTCCGACCCATCCCATTCCCAACCATAGATTGTTTTCCTCATTGAGTATCCGCACGCGCGGATCCCAAAACCGTTGTTTCCGGAGTCTCACCCGTTGAGATTCCTTTACTTAACATATCAACTTATGAAGAAGATCGAAGCGGTCATCCGTCGGACAAGGTTCGACGAGACCAAAGAGGCACTTCTCGAGAACGGCGTCGAATGGTTCTCCTATGTCGACGTGCGCGGCTCGGGCCATGCCCGCAACCGCCGTGTCTACCGCGGCGTCATGTACGAAACCGACATCATCGAGCGCATGATGCTCATACTGATCGTGCGCGACGAGCTCTGCGACAAGGCCATCGACACGATCATCCGCACAGCACGCACGGGCGAGATCGGCGACGGCCGCGTATGGGTCTCGGACATAGACCACTATTACAGCATCCGCACGGGCCGCTGCGACGAACTCATAAACAAGAAACGCTCCCCCGAGCAGGTCGAGGCCGACCGCGCCGCCGAACAGGCCGCCCACGACGCCGGCAACGTACACACGAAGGAGGCCTCGGGAGGCAAATAGCGGCATCGGGTATTTTATTTTCGGTTAGGTTAAAAATAGAGTAAGTATATGGAGAACAATCTTGACATAATGACACGCCTCGACTACCTCGTATCGGGTATCGACACCGTATGGGTACTGCTCGCGGCAATCCTGATATTCATGATGCAGATGGGATTCGCATCGGTCGAGGCCGGATTCACCCGCTCGAAGAACACGGCCAACATCCTCATGAAGAACCTGCTCGACTTCTGTTTCGGCTCGCTGCTCTTCTGGCTCTTCGGCTTCCGCATAATGTTCGGTGCCGACGCCTTCGCCGGACTCATAGCCGACCCCTTCGCGCTCGGTTCGGCCGTGCCCTCGAACATCCCGCAGACGGCATTCCTTATCTTCCAGACCATGTTCTGCGCCACAACCGCCACGATCGTCTCGGGCGCCATGGCCGAGCGTACGCAGTTCCGCGCATACCTCGTATACTGCATCTTCATCTCGGCCTTCATCTACCCCATATCGGGCCACTGGACATGGGGCGGCGGCTGGCTCTCGGCGCTGGGATTCCACGACTTCGCCGGTTCGGCCGTCGTACACTCGGCGGGCGGATGGCTCGCACTGGTGGGCGCGGCGATGGTAGGGCCCCGTATCGGCAAGTACAAGAACGGAAAACCCCACGCCATACTCGGCCACAACCTGGCGATCGCCACGCTCGGCGTCTTCATCCTCTGGATCGGATGGTTCGGATTCAACCCGGGCAGCACCGTCGGCATCTCGACGCCCGAACTGCAGCAGAGCGCCTCGACCGTATTCATGAATACCAACATCTCGGCCGCAACGGGAGCCCTCACGGCACTTATCGTGGCATGGGTGCGCTACGGTAAACCGTCGCTCTCGCTCTCGCTCAACGGCGTGCTTGCGGGCCTTGTCGGCATCACCGCAGGCTGTGACGCCGTCAGCACCGCCGGCGCGGCACTCACAGGCATCATCTGCGGCGCCGCAATGGTCTTCGCCGTCAGCTTCTTCGACAGCGTGGCCAAGGTCGACGACCCCGTCGGCGCAATATCCGTTCACGGCGTCTGCGGCTCGCTCGGAACGATCCTCACGGGCATCTTCGCCCTCGACGGCGGCCTGCTCTACGGCGGCGGCCTGCACATGCTCGGCGTACAGTTGCTCGGCGCCGCAGTATATGCCGCGTGGGCCATACTCTGCGGCCTGATCCTCTTCTACGTGCTGCGCCGCACCATCGGCCTGCGCGTCGACCGCCGCGTCGAGGAGGACGGACTCGACTACTACGAGCACGGCGAGACATCGTACAACATCTGACCCCCAAACTCAAAATATATTTATGCGAAAAGGGACCTTCCCAAAACGGGAAGGCCCCTTTTTCGCGTGTGCGGATAAAGGGACTCGAACCCCCACGCCTTTCGGCATCAGATCCTAAGTCTGACGTGGCTACCAATTACACCATATCCGCTTGTCGTCTCATATCTGCCACATGTCCGCCCCGCATCCGCCTCGCACAGACATATCGTCCGCCCGGCTTCTACTTCGCGTCGGCTTCTCCTACCGTCCGCCCCGCATCCGCCTCGCACAGACATCTCGTCCGCCCGGCATCTGCTTCGCGTCCGCCTCTCACCGGCCCCGGGGCCGAATCATCCGCCTGCGGCAACCATGTGACAAATCAGCGCAAAGTTAATAAAAATAACACTTCCACACGAAGCGTACGGATAAAAAATTGGGTATTTGCCTTTTTTTTAGTTACTTTTGTAACCAATTAAACCGATTGACACAATGCCGGCAACCGTAACACTGACACTCACACCCAAACAAGCCGCCGACTTCGAGCTATGCACCACACTCGCCGCGCGGCAGATGGGAATACGTCGCAGCGACGTGGCGCTGGCGCGTGTCGTCAAGCGTTCGATCGACGCACGACGCCGTCCCGTCAAGGTCAACATCTCGATTGAGATATTCGCCGACAACGAGCCGCAGCCCGCACCCCTGCACTTCGACTATCCCGACGTGAGCCACGCAACCGAAGTCATCGTCGTCGGGTCGGGGCCTGCGGGGCTCTTCGCCGCGCTGCACCTCATAGAGTGCGGCCTCAAGCCCATAATCCTCGAACGCGGCAAGCGCGTGCTGCCCCGCAAGCAGGACATAGCCCTCATAAACCGCAACCTCGACATAGATCCCGACTCGAACTACGCCTTCGGCGAGGGCGGCGCGGGCACATTCTCCGACGGCAAGCTCTTCACGCGCAGCAAGAAACGCGGCGACTACAACAAGGCTCTGCAGACGCTCGTCTTCCACGGCGCCACACCCGAGATACTCTACGACGCACACCCCCACATCGGCACCGACCGTCTGCCCCGCATCATAAGCAACATCTGCCGTACGATCGTCACGGCGGGCGGCGAGATACACTTCGGGGCCAAGGTCACGGGATTCAAGATCGAGGGCGGCCGCATACGCGGCGTATGGGTCGGCGACACCCTTGTCGAGGGTGCGGCCGTGGTGCTCGCAACAGGACACTCGGCAAAGGACGTATACTACACGCTCCACCGCGACGGCGTACGCCTCGAGGCCAAGCCCTTCGCCATGGGCGTGCGCATAGAGCACCCGCAGCAGCTCATAGACTCCATACAGTACCACTCGCCACACCGTGACGAATACCTGCCCGCAGCGTCATACTCGCTCGTCGAGCAGATCGACGGCCGCGGAGTATATTCGTTCTGCATGTGTCCGGGCGGCTTCATCGTCCCCGCCATGACCGACGCCGCGCAGTCGGTCGTAAACGGCATGTCGCCCAGCGGCCGGAACTCCCGATGGGCAAATTCGGGTCTCGTCACCGAGATCCGCCCCGACGACTACGCCTTCCTCGCCCAAGAGTACGGGCCCCTTGCCGGATTGGTGTTCCAGCAGCGGCTCGAGGAGGCCGCACGCCGCAACGGCGGCGCCCGTCAGGTCGCACCCGCACAGCGCGTCACCGACTTCGTCGCCGGACGCAACTCTTCGTCACTGCCCTCAACATCATATATACCCGGACTCACACCCTCACGCCTCGACGAATGGATGCCCGCCATGATCGCCTCCTCGCTGCGTAAAGGCATTGCCGCCTTCGACCGCCGTATGAGAGGTTATCTCTCGCCCGAGGCCGTAGTCGTGGGTGTCGAGTCGCGCACCTCAACCCCGGTACGGATCCCCCGCGATGCCGAGACGCTCATGCATCCCGAGGTATCGGGGCTCTTCCCCGCAGGCGAAGGCGCCGGATATGCCGGCGGCATCGTCTCCGCAGCCCTCGACGGCGAACGCGTCGCCGAGGCCGCCGCATCCTATATCAAAAACCGAAACAACTGACATGTTTACCGTTATCTGCTGCTCGGTCGATCCGGCTGCCGCCCGACGACTCGAGAAGAATATTGCCGCCACGTGCGGCTGCCCGTACGAGTTCATCGCCTACGACAACCGCATCAATGGCGACGGACTCTGCAAGGTCTTCAACCGCTGCGCCGCAGCCGCCAGATACGATATGTTGTGCTTCGTGCATGAGGATGTCGAGTTCCAGACCGAGGGGTGGGGGCAGATCATAGCCGCCAAACTCGCCGAGGCCGACTGCGGCGTCATAGGCTTCGCCGGCAGCATCCTCAAGCTCAAGCACCTCACCGGCTGGCACAACGGCGGCGGCGACCTGCGCGCACACTATGTCCAATACATGCGCGGCGGACACCACCCCATAGACAGGAACCCCGACGGCGTAGATTTCTCGCCCGTGGTGACGCTCGACGGCATGTGTCTGTTCGTGCGGCGCGAGGTCTGGAGCGAGACCCTCTTCGACGAGCAGACCTTCCCGCGGTTCCACGGGTACGACATAGACTTTACGCTTGCCGTGGCGTGCCGCTACCACAACTACGTCTGCAACAAGGTTTTCATCGAGCACTTCTCCACGGGAGGATATACGCGCGAGTGGATCCGCACAATGAAACGCCTGCACCGCAAGTGGCGCGACCGCCTGCCCATGTTCGCCATGCCGATGCCACAGAGCGAGATCAACCGATACGAACGCATCAGCGAGAGCTATTTCATACGCTTCATGTGGCAGAAGGGGTGCTTCTTCGAGCGCGGATTCGGACACGGAATGCAATACATTGCACGCTATCCCCTGAGCGGCGCCTCGTGGATCCTGCTGCCCAAATATGTGGTCTACAAGCTGCGCGACATACTCAAACAGAAAAAGAAGTAACTTTACCGCAACAATAGCCGCCAGAACGCACCATATACCACCCGCAACGGTATCTACGTCCGAGGCACGCCAACGACCCCAGTGATGAAAATCCGCATACTCATACCCGTCTACCGACCCCTCCCCACCGACGGGGAGCGCCGCGCCATAGCCAACAACGTGCGGCAGCTCGCGGCCTACGACGTGGCCTTCGTCGCCCCCGAGGGTCTCGACATGACGCCATACGCGGCCCTTGCGCCCGAGGCCGAGGTGGTGCGTGTGGGTGAGGAGTGGCTCGGCTCGCGCAACGGCATCGCCGGATACAACGCCATGATGCTCTCGGAGCGTTTCTACCGTCTCTCCGAGGCGTGGGACTATATCCTCATCTGCCATCCCGACGCATGGATCTTCCGTGACGAGGTGGCCGCATGGGCCGAGCGGGGGTATGACTGTGTCGCCGCCCCGTGGATGCGGCGCCCCGTCTACGACCTGCCCCTCGTCAGACAATACATGGCGTGGCGGCAGCGGTCGCGCCACCGCCGCGGCCTGAGCTGCCGCGCCGACCTCTACGGCCGTATCGGGAACGGAGGGCTCTCGCTGCGCCGCACGGCCGCCTTCATCGACGCCTGCCGCCGCTATGCCGACCGCGCCGCCGAATACCTCGCCGTACGCTCGCACCTCTATAACGAGGATGTATTCTGGGCCACCGTCCCCGACAACTTCCGTTATCCCACCCCCGAAGAGGCCCTCGCCTTCGCCTTCGACACCACCCCCGTATATTGCTACCGCCTCACCGGCGGCCGCCTGCCCATGGGGTGCCACAGCTGGTCGAAACCCCGCATGTACCGTTTCTGGCGCCGCTTCATCCCCTGAAGCCCGCCCGCTGTCTCCGAGCAGCCGTTTTCCGGGCGGCGGACGCTTTCCGGCGGCCGGTACCCGCTATCCCATCGTAGCCCCTCTCCGACCCTTCATCCCCCCCGACACGCTCCGCAAGATCCGTCGCCGCGGCAAAAAGGGCCAAAACACCATACGGGAAAGGAGATATCGGCCGATGCGAGAGGGATATTTTGTTCGGTTACGGAGCAATTCACACTCCCAAAAGAGAATTTCCGCACAGCGCCCCAAGCCGCGCGGAACCGATTTTTCCCTTCCGACGCCCGAACACCGCAAAAAAGCGTCCGGAAACAACCATTTCCCCATCACGCCCCACCATACGCCAATTTTTAGTTAAAATACTGTCACAGTGCTAATTATGGCCGTGCGGAATAATTCAATGTTACGTAAATGTTAAAATTTCTTAAGAATTTTTGAATTTTTTTGAGTAATTACTTGCACGGTATTGTTTTTTCCCTTACCTTTGCACTCGAAGTTTTAAGGTTCATTTAGGTTAGTAGTTTTAGGTTGGTAGAGGCTATCGGAAGGTTGTAACCGTTAACGCCGTGTTTCTGTGGCACGTCGGGTTACTAAGACAAAGAGCGGTACTCGCTCGGCGTCGAATACCTCCGAAACCTCGTTTTTTTTGCCCTTTTACGACCTGCACCCCAATACGATTTATACTCCCATATCCTCACCCGGCACGACCGGAAAAGACCGCCCGCCGCAAACGCCACGCGCCGCCAGCGCTGTCATAAGGCGGAGCCGCAGGCCGCCGCGCATAGAGCCGCATCGGCCCGACGGCCGGAAAATCGAATGGAAATGACGTTGTCGCAGGCCGCAGCCCCGAAGCCCAAACCGCTGAATCCATAAGGGAAATCGCGGCGGGTGGCCGCAGAGGACTATACGTATTGATGGAAATACTCTCCTTTTTGTCGGCAGGCGGCATGCGAAGTCATAAATACGGATAACTTTTCTTATCTTTGAAAAGTTACACTGCAAAAACCCAGACTACCCGATGAAGAGAATCATTACAGCAATCTCGATTGCCATCATTGCGGCCGCGGCGACAGGATGCCGCACATACGTCGCACCCGACCCCACGACCGTCGACAGCTTCGTAGCGGCACGCCCCGTATGGGCCGAGGGACGTGAGACCGAGAAGAACCTCACACTCTCATTCCGCGAGACCATACACGCCGGCCGCACCGCCTCGGCACACATACGCATAGCCGCCTCGACGGACTACCGTCTGCGTGTCAACGGCGAGTTCGTGGCGCACGGCCCCTGCGTCGCCGCCCACGACTTCTACCGCGTCGACTGCTACGACATAGCTCCATACATGCACCGCGGCGACAACATCGTCGCCATCGAGGTGGCCGGGTACAACGAACCGAGCTACTACCTTCTCGACCAGCCCTCGTTCCTGCAGGCCGAGGTCGAGCTCAACGGCGAGTGCGTCGCCGCCACGGGAGAGGAGTTCACGGCATACGAGTTGCGCCAGCGCAAGGCCGACGTGCCCCGATTCAGCTTCCAGCGCCCCTTCACCGAATACTATATCCTCACGCCCGACTTCGACGCGTGGGCATGCGACCCCGCATGGGATGCCGCCGCGGCCACGGCCATCACCCTTGCCGAGCAGCCCGCAAAGCAGCTGCTCCAGCGCCGCGTCGCATACCCCGACTACCGCGTGCATGAGGCCAAGCCCATACAGGGCGGCATATACAAGTTCGACTGCAACAGCAGCGGCTTCCTCGGCATCGAGGTCGAGGTGACGGAGCCTTCGCGCCTGAAGGTATCGTTCGACGAGCTGCTCACGGCCGACGGGCATGTCAACATCGGACGTCTCGGATGTCAGGCATACGTTACGTACGAACTCCAGCCCGGAAAGTACCGTCTCGAGAGCTTCGAGCCCTACACCATGCAGTATGCCGAGCCGGTATTCGAGACGGGCGGCGGCCGCATCGACCGCATATACATGCGCGACTACTGCAACGCCGACGTACATCGCGGAACCTTCTCTTCGTCGAACGCCGACCTTGACCGCCTCTTCGAGACGGCCCGCGAGACACACCGCCAGAGCGCCCTCGACGTATTCATGGACACGCCCTCGCGCGAACGCGCCGGATGGCTCTGCGACAGCTACTTCTCGGCCCGCGTGGCATTCGATCTGGCAGGCCATACACGCCTCGAGAAGAACTTCATAGAAAACTTCCTGCTGCCCGAGCGCTTCAAGGACATAGACCCCGGCATGCTACCCATGTGCTATCCGTCGGACCACCGCAACGGAAACTACATACCCAACTGGGCCATGTGGTTCGTCGTCGAGCTGGAGGAGTATCTCCACCGCAGCGGCGACACCGCCACCATCGAGGCCGCACGCAAGCGCGTATATGACCTTGTGGAGTATTTCCGCCCCTACCTCAATGAGGACGGCCTTCTGGAGAAGCTCGACCGCTGGATCTTCGTCGAGTGGTCGGCCGCCAACGACTACGTGCAGGATGTCAACTACCCGACCAACATGCTCTATGCCGAGATGCTCGACGTCGTGTCGCGTCTCTACGGCGACAAGGCCCTCGCCGAGCAGGCCGAGGCCGTGCGCCGCACCATACGCGAGCAGTCGTTCGACGGGCGTTTCTTCTGCGACAACGCCATACGCGAAAAGGACGGCACGCTGCGCCGCACCGACAACCATACGGAGGTGTGCCAGTACTACGCCTTCTTCTTCCGCACGGCCACACCCGAACTCTACCCCGAGCTGTGGGCACGCCTGCGCGACGAGTTCGGCCCCGCACGCAAACAGAACAACCCCTATCCCGACGTAGCCTTCGCAAACGCATTCATAGGCAACTACCTGCGTCTGGAGCTGCTCTCGCGCGAGGGCCTCTCGCAACAGATCCTCGACGAGTCGATAGCCGAGTACCTCACCATGGCCGACCAGACGGGCACCCTCTGGGAGAACATGACAAGCGTGGCAAGCTGCAACCACGGTTTCGCCGCACACCTCGTGCGCGTACTCTACCGCGACGTGCTGGGCGTATACGACATCTCGCCCACCGAAAAGAAGATACGTCTGCGCTTCGTCGACTCGGGCCTCTCGTTCTGCAAGGGCTCGATACCCGTGGGCGAAGAGCAGTTCGACCTCGAGTGGAGAATGGACAACGGCACCGTCATCATCGACCGTCTCTCGCTGCCCGAAGGATATACGCTCGAGGTGATGCCCGCATCGCTCCCATACAAGGAGGCTTGACGATACATACGGCGGCAAGAGGACTGAATTGCCGCACAAGGGAATGACGGGACGGGCCGCCGCAACCTGAACACTGCCCGCGGCCCACGAAGCCCTCCCCTCAACCCTTTCCGATCCCCGCACCCGCTGCGGGGATTTTTTTCGGGATCTTTTAGAGAGGCTTTTTCAGGAATCGATCTTTAGAGCGGATTTTTCAGAGTGGACCTTCAGAATATCTTTAGAATAGGATCTCTCCAGCGGATGCCATCGCAATATCCCTATTGTAATATCTCACATCCTCCTTTTCACATCGGCAACCGACGTGCAATGGGCGCAAGCCGCGCCACCCTCCCGAAAAAGGCCTTTTTCGGGCCATCAGACACATCGGCCGACCATTTACGTAAGATTATATAGAAGGGTGACACACGCCCTAAAAGGGAGATTTCCGCCGCATACACGGCATATAAGGGAGATAAGGGATATGTGGGATATGTGGAATATATGAGGATATATGGGCAGAGCGGCCAAAAATGTCAAGGCACACAATAAGGCCCGCCCTCCGTGAAGAGAACGGGCCCGCGAATGTGACGCATCAAAGTGCACCGTCCGCAGACATGGCAGATGCAATGCGGACTTGGGTGCAGATTCGAATGCGAGATCAAACGTCCCTTACCGCGCGGCCGCCAAACCGACGCCGCGCCGCAATCCCGACATTAGAGCTTGCGCAGCCAGATGTTGCGGAAGCTGATAGGCTCGCTCGGGTCGCCGTGGCTCTGGAGCTTGATGGGGCCGTCGCCGTGCTTGACCACACGCGGCAGACCGATATACTCCGTAGTGCCGAGGATCGTGAAGTTGTTGAGCAGCACGATGCCGTTCTGGATAACCGTCACCGTCGGGTGTACCTTGTAGGTGCCGTCCTCGTTGAAGACGGGGGCGTTGTAGATGATGTCGTAGACGTTCCACTCGCCCGGCTTGCGCATGGCGTTGGCCAGAGGCACTACCTGCTTGTAGATGCTGCCCGTCTGACCGTTAACGTATGTCTCGTTCTGGTAGCAGTCGAGGATCTGCACCTCGTACATGTTCTGCAGGAAGACACCGCTGTTGCCGCGCGACTGGCTCTCGCCCGTGATGCCCTCGGGTACCATCCACTCCAGATGGAGCTGGAAGCTGCCGAAGTTCTCGCGCGTCTGTATGTCGCCCTTGCTCTTGTCGACGGTGAAGACGCCGTCATGCACGCGCCACTCGGCCGCGCCGCCCGTATTGCTGCTAACCCACGCGTCGAGGTTCTTGCCGTCGAACAGAACGATGGCATCCGACGGTGCCGACGCCGTGGCGGCATCGCCCGGGGTTACTATCTTGGGCTGCGGGGTCCAGAACTCGGTCATGCCCGGACGCATCGGTTCCGGCTGCGGATATTCCTTTTGCTGCTGTTGCGCTGCGGCGACACCGACAAGCGAGACGGCTGCCACCGAAAGAATCAATCTCTTCATGGTACGTATGTTTTTAGGTTTTTAGCAGAGACAAATATACGCAAAAAATCCCAGCACGCGCCCATGCCAGAGCACAAAAAAACGGGCCGCCGCCGTCTGCGGCAGCCCGTTTGCGGGCAAACGTGTTGTTACTCTTTTGATTTTCCCGTGCTCTTTTTTGCGGCGGCGGCATCACCCCCGTCGGCAGCCTTGTCGCCCACCGTCTCGAGCATAAGCTCGACGGCGCGGCGCAACTGCAGGTCCTCGCCGCGGAGCTGCGCCTCCGGCGGCGTTATCACATAGATATCGGGCTCGACCTGCGTATTTTCAGAGAAGACGCCCCGCATGTCGCGGCACCCAACCTCCGGTATGCCGAAGACGATCGTCGGGTCGATCTGCGTCTCCCACCATACGGCCGTCATCGTTCCGGGCACGGGCGTACCCACAAGCTTGCCCAGACCCAGCTCCTTATATACCCACGGCGTGCCGCAGGCGTTCGAGTAGTTGTCCTCGCAGATAAGCATGCACGACGGACGCAGCCACTTGTTGAAGGGGTCCGAACCGATATACTGTCCGCGCGGCACGAACTGCTGGTACTCCTTGCCCCCGAGCAGCGTCACCACATCGTCGTGCAACCATCCGCCGCCGTTGTGGCGCGTGTCGATAACCACGGCCTCGCAGTTGCGGAAGCGGCCCAGAAGCTCGCTGTAAAGATGTCGGAAGCTCTCGCTGTCCATCGCCCGTATGTGGACATAGCCCACACGTCCGTCCGAGAGGCGCTCAACCTCCTTACGGCAGCGCTCGCGCCAGCGGTTGTAGAGCAGTTCGTTCAGCTCGCCCGAGCTGATGCCCCGAACCGACACCTCGAACGTCTTGCCTCCCTTGCGGATGCCGAGGCGCATCTTGCGCCCCACCTTGCCCTCGAACAAGGGATAGTAGTCCTCCCCCGCGAGGATCTTCTCGCCGTCGACGCTCTCGATAATGCAGCCCGCCTCAACGTCGGTCTTCATCACGGCGAAGGGGCTCTTGGCTATAACCTCCTTGATCTTGAGTCCGTCGCCCTCGTACTCCTCATCGAAGAATACCCCGAGCGAAGCGGTCGCCAGCGACGCACCCGGGCCGTAGTAGCGCGCACCCGTATGCGAGGCGTTCAACTCGCCCAGCATCTCGGAGAGCATCTCCGTGAAGTCGTAGTTGTTGTTTATGTGGGGCAGGAAGCGGGCATAGACACCGCGGTAGTAGTCCCAGTCCACACCGTGCAGGTCGACGTCGTAGAACTTGTCCTTGACCTGACTCCATACGTGGTTGAAGATATAGTCGCGCTCCTCGTAGGGGCGGTAGTCCTGAAAAGCCTCGAAGCCGATGCGCTTGGTCTGGCCGTTGGCCAGCGACACGCTGCGCAGGCCGCCGTCGCAGATATAGAGGTTCTCGACATTGCGGTCCGCAACGAACGACCCGCCGCCGATGCCCTTGACCAGAATGCGGGTCGAGTAGTCCTTCAGGTCACGCACCCACAGATCGACCGAGCCGTCCTCGGCCCCGATCACATAGTAGAGCTTGTCGCCCGTCTTCGACAGCAGGGCCAATATCCCGCGCGACGAGTGAGCCGTAAGGCGCACCACACGGTCACGGCAGTTTTCGAGGTCGAACTCCAGCGGCTCCACCTCCGGAATGGCCGCCTCGCCCTTCTCGTCGGCCTTCTCCTCGGCCTTCTTCTCATCCTCGGCCTTCTTCTCGTCGGCCTTCTTCTCCTTCTGCGACTTGTTCTCCTCCAGAAGCGCCAGATCCTCCTTGTTCATGCGGAACTTCTCATAGGCCTCAACGTCGAAGAACATGATGTAGACATCATCCTCGGCGCCCCACGAGCCGTGGCTGCGGTAGCCCGCGCGGTCGCTGTACCAGATCATCGCCTTGCCGTCCAGAACCCACTTGGCACCGCGGTCCGTATAGCCGCTCTGCGTCAGGTTGTGCATCTCGCCCGAGCCGTCCGCCTTGACCAGAACAACATCCTTGTTGTTCCAGCCGCCGATGCCGATATAGTCCGACAGGATCCAGCGGCTGTCGGGCGACCACTCGAAGTGCTGGTCCCCGTCCGAATACGAATACTGCCACTTGCCCTCCATCGCCGTGCGCACCTTGCCGCTCTTGAGGTTCACAACGCGGATGGCCGTGCGGTCCTCAAGGAAAGCAACCTCCTTGCCGTCGGGACTGTATGCCGGCTGGAACGACGCCGACTTCGAGTTGGTCAGGTTGCGCTCCCTGATCTCCGTGGCGTAGGTGAACTGCTTCTCCTCCTTGTCGGCGATCGTAGCCTCGTATATCTGCCACAAACCGTCACGCTCCGAGGCGTAGACTATCGCGCGGCCGTCGGGCGAGAACTGTACGTCGCGCTCCTGATCCTGCGTCGAGGTTATCTGGCGCGTGGTGTTGTACTCAACCGAGGTGACATATACGTCACCCCCCATGATGAAGGCCACCTCCTTGCCCGTGGGCGAGGGAGAGATCTCGCGCGCGCCGCTCGTGCGCAGACGCCGTATGACGTCGCGGTCCTGCTTGTCGGCCACGATCTCGACCGCGACCTTCTGCGGCTCGCCTCCCTCGCGAAGAGTATAGAGCTCGCCGTCCTGCGAGAAGCAGAGCGTGCCGTCACGCGAGATCGACAGGAAACGCACCGGATTCTTCTCGAAGCGTGTCACCTGCTCGGCCTCCGACGCCCCCACGCGGCGATGCCATACGTTCGAGGTGCCGTCCTGCTCCGAAAGGTAGTAGAACGACTCGCCGTCGGGTGCCCATACGGGCTCGCGGTCCTCACCCTCGAAGTCGGTCTGCTTGGCGTAGGTGCGATCGCCCGCCAGCGTGCAGATCCACACGTCGCGCGAAATCGAGGCCTTCTCGTGCTTGCGCCACGGGTCCTCGTAACCCTTGCGGTCGTGGTATATCAGACGGCCGCCCTCGCCGTCGACCCATATATGCTCCATGGGCAGCGACGAGAAGAGATGCGGACGCCCGCCACGCGTCGCCACGGAATATACCTGCGGGAACTGCGACGAGGGGAACTGCGCATCCTCGGCCGAAGGCATGATGTAGGCCGAGAAGAGCACCGTGCTGTCCGTAAGGAACGCCACGGGGCGCTCGGCCGCAGAGTGTGTGGTCAGACGCCGCGGCTCGCCGCCTCCGGCATCCACGATGAATACATCCATTCCCCCCAGACGGTCCGAAGCAAAGGCTATGCTCCGGCTGTCGGGACTCCACACGGGGTCGGTGTCGTGCCCCGCGTGCGAGGTGAGCTGCTCGGCGCGCCCGCCTCCGACAGGCACGATGTAGATGTCGCCCCGATAGGTGAAGGCGATGCGTGTGCCGTCGGGCGAGATGGCGTTATGCCGCAGCCACAACGGCGCTTCGGCCGCCGCGGCGCACGTCACCGCCGCCGCAAGAGCCATGGTCGTAAAGAGTCTCTTCATGCTGTATGTTTTTTACGGATTATACCTCCAAAGGTCGTTTTATGTCCCAAAATTAAACATAAAACTACCCCATTCATACTCCGCGCTCAACTTTTTATCTCTCCGTACCCTCATTTCTTCCCGCCGGAGCGTCTGAAATACCGCACGGCACACCCGAACCCGATCCGAACCCGATCCAAATTCCACCCCCGGCCGCCCCCCAAACCGCTTCCGGCCGCACCTCATTCCCCCCCCGACCGCACACGATGTGAAAAAGAGCATGCGATTTGGAGGCTTGGACAATATTGCGTATCTTTGAATAGGATAGCGTTCCCGCGCCGCGTCCCCACGCAAAAAACAAAAGTTTTAGTATATCTTTGCGTCCGGTTTGGCCCGCCGCCATCCGCCGAAACTAAAAACAGAGATCCGATATATGGCCGTATTCAAAGTCGAAGGAGGCACCCGCCTGCACGGCGAACTCCGACCCCAAGGGGCAAAGAACGAAGCGCTGGAGGTACTGTGCGCAACGCTGCTCACACCCGAGCGCGTCGTGGTACACAACGTCCCCCAGATAATAGATGTCATGCAGCTCATCGAGCTGCTCGCGGCAATGGGCGTCGAGGTCGAGCACCTCGGCGGCGACTCCTACTCCTTCCGCGCCGCCGACATAAATCTCGACTACCTGCGCAGCGAGGACTACCACCGCCGCTGCCGCCGCCTGCGCGGCTCGGTCATGATGATAGGCCCCCTGCTGGCACGTTTCGGTGTCGGATACATACCCAAACCCGGCGGTGACAAGATCGGCCGCCGCCGTCTCGACACCCACTTCATCGGCTTCCAGAAGCTCGGCGCAACCTTCGACTTCGATCAGGCCGACGAGTTCTTCTCCGTCGAGGCCCGGCGTCTCCACGGATGCTACATGCTCCTCGACGAGGCCTCCGTCACGGGTACCGCAAACATAATCATGGCCGCCGTCTTCGCCGAGGGATTCACCACCATCTACAACGCCGCATGCGAGCCTTACGTGCAGCAGCTCTGCCGCATGCTCAACCGCATGGGCGCACGCATCTCGGGCATAGCCTCGAACCTGCTCACAATAGAGGGCGTGCGCGAACTCCACGGCACGGAACATACCCTGCTGCCCGACATGATCGAGGTGGGCAGCTTCATCGGCATGGCCGCGATGACCCGCTCGGAACTCACCATAAAGGATGTGTCGTACGACAACCTCGGAATCATACCCGCACAGTTCGCACGCCTCGGCATACGCTTCGAGCAG
>OODG01001034.1_pt1 | contig 19628 bp, 17 predicted proteins | sample 1671621 | NCBI WGS metagenome assembly OODG01 (sample SAMN06348175, study PRJEB24527) | human gut metagenome | biome: human gut; feature: ankylosing spondylitis patient; material: feces | host: Homo sapiens | place: China | collected 2015-10 | reverse complement strand
CGCACCTTCGGTGCTATAAAAAGCTTTTCAAGCTTTTTAACAGGTTTTGGTATCAATCAGCCACAGCACCAGCAGGTGGGCCGGGTAAAAGCCGTACCATACCCACCGGAGCCAGGGGCCGTGGGGGCCCTGACGGCCCCGGTACAGCCAGATGGGGAGCAGGGCCGCCGTGGCCAGCAGCTCCACCGGCAGGGTGACGCCCCAGAGGGTCATATCGGCGCTGGGCAGCAGCCAGCCGTTGATCACCAGCATGGCCGCCAGCTCCGGAAGCCGCCCTATATGCCATTGGCGGCACAGGGCAAACACCAGCACCGTCAGCACCCCAGGGCCGAAATAGTCGGACTGCAGCGCCTCCCCCAGCAGATAGCCCGCCGCGCCGGCGCACAGTGCCGCCAGCGGCAGGGGGATCTGCATCCGCCGCAGGGCCTCCATGGCCCACAGGGCCGCCGCCGCGATGCAGAAGGTCCAAAGGACGTTCTGGTACCCGGGGTCTATCAATTGGCCGCCTATGGCCAGGTCGAAGGGGATCTCCGACAGCAGGCCGCACAGGGCCAGCCGCAGGAAATACCTCCGGCGGTCGTGGGTCCTGTACCATCCCTCGACCACCTGAAAGGCGAAGATGGGGAAAGCCAGCCGCCCCACGCACCGCATCCAGAGGGCCTGGGGGAAAAACAGATAGCCTATGTGGTCCGCCAGCATGGCAGCCATGGCCAGCAGCTTCAGGTCAAACGCGCTGAGGTCAAGCCGGTTTTTTCCCATGGCCTCTCCTCATACCCGCTTCCGGCGGCCCCGGGGAGCCGCGGCGGCCCGGGCCTGCTGGGCCAGGACGTATGCCTCCGGGTCGAAGGGCTCCGTGACGGAGTCCGCCCGCAGGTACAGGGGGTGGTGGGGATGCCCGGCCTTGGAGCGGCGGCCGCAGGTGACCCATTGGGCGCCGTATTCCCGGCCCAGCGCGATCATATCCTCCAGACAGGTCCAGAGGTAGTCCCGTTTTTCGATGATGGTGCCCCAGGCGGCCCACACCACCGGCCGGGGATTCAGGGACAGGGCATAGGCAAAGGCCCGCATGTTCTCCCGGTGCAGCTCCGGGTTGCAGGTCCTCTCCATGTCGTCCGGCGACGTGGCCCGCTGGGCGTAGACATTGAACATGATGAACGAGTCGAAGCCGTTGTTCCGGGCTACCCGCTCCACGCTTTGCAGGGTGGGGTCCAGGTCCCCGGGCCGGGCGGTGGAGGGGTTGATGCCGATGCAGATCAGGGGCTTTTTCCCCCGGGTGCCCAGGATATACCGGTACTCCGTGTATTGGTTGGGCACGAACAGCCATTGGGACACGTCATAATCCGGGCTGGGGCGCAGGGCGCGCTCCAGCTGGGTGTCGAAGCGGATATCCCCCAGGCGGCGGATATCCACGGTGGGAACGTGGGGCATGGCGAATCCTCATTTCTCCCCCCGCAGGGCGATGATCTGATCGCGCAGCAGGGCGGCGTATTCAAACTCCAGCATCTTGCTGGCCTCTTTCATTTCCTTCTCCAGGCGGCGGATGGTGGCCTCCCGCTCGGCATCCGTCAGTTTGCGGCGGCTGGCCTGCTGCTCCTGCTGGGCATCCTTGGAGATCTCCAGCACCTTGCGCACGTCCTTGCGGATGGTCTGGGGCACGATGCCGTGGGCCTTGTTATAGGCGTCCTGCTTCTCCCGGCGGCGCTGGGTCTCGTCCATGGCCGCCCGCATGGAGGGGGTGACGGTGTCGGCATACAGGATCACCAGGCCCTGGGCGTTCCGGGCGGCCCGGCCAATGGTCTGGATGAGGCTGGTCTCGCTGCGCAGGAAACCCTCCTTGTCGGCGTCCAGAATGGCCACCAGGCTCACCTCCGGCAGGTCCAGGCCCTCCCGCAGCAGGTTGATGCCCACCAGCACGTCAAATTCGCCCAGACGCAGGTCCCGGATGATCTCCATCCGCTGGATGGCGGCCACGTCGGAGTGCATATACCGCACCCGCAGGCCCAGGCCCTTCATGTGGTTCGTCAGGTCCTCGGCCATGCGCTTGGTCAGGGTGGTCACCAGGGTCCGCTCATTTCGGTCGATGCGCAGGCGGATCTCGTCCACCAGGTCGTCGATCTGCCCCTCCACGGGGCGCACCTCCACCCGGGGGTCCAGCAGGCCCGTGGGCCGGATCACCTGCTCGGCCACCTGGTCGGCGTGCTCACGCTCATAATCTCCCGGCGTGGCGGAGACAAACACCGCCTGGTGATACCGCTCCTCAAATTCCGGGAATTTCAGAGGCCGGTTGTCGAAGGCGCAGGGCAGGCGGAAGCCGTATTCCACCAGGCTCTCCTTCCGGGCCCGGTCGCCGTTGTACATGGCCCGGACCTGGGGCAGGGTCACATGGCTCTCGTCCACAAACAGCAGGAAGTCCTCCGGAAAATAGTCCAGCAGGGTGGTGGGCGGGGAGCCGGGCTCCCGGCCGGAGATCACCCGGGAATAGTTTTCGATGCCGGTACAGTAGCCCAGCTCCCGCATCATCTCCAGGTCATACCGGGTGCGCTGGTCAATGCGCTGGGCCTCGATGAGCTTGCCATGATCCTCAAACCACTTTTTCCGCTCCGCCAGCTCCTTTTCGATCTCCTCCGCCGCCCGCTCCATCTTGTCCTTGGTGGTGACGTAGTGGCTGGCGGGATAGATGGCCACATGCTGGAGCACCCGCTGGGCCTGACCGGTGACGGGGTTGATCTGGGAAATGCGGTCGATCTCGTCGCCGAAGAACTCCACCCGGATGGCGTAGCCGTTGGCATATACCGGATAGATCTCCACCGTGTCCCCCCGAACCCGGAACATATTCCGGTCAAAGGCGATGTCGTTGCGCTCATAGCGGATTTCCACCAGCTTGCGCAGCAGCTGGTCCCGGGGGTACTCCTTCCCCTGGCGCAGGGAGATCACCATGTTGGCATAGTCGATGGGGTCCCCCAGCCCGTAGATGCAGGACACCGACGACACCACGATGACGTCCCGCCGCTCAAACAGGGCGGCGGTAGCGCTGTGGCGCAGGCGCTCGATCTCGTCGTTGATGGCGGCGTCCTTTTCGATGAAAGTGTCCGTGTGGGGGATGTACGCCTCCGGCTGATAGTAGTCATAGTAGGACACGAAGTATTCCACGGCGTTTTCCGGGAAGAAGGCCCGGAACTCCTCGCACAGCTGGGCCGCCAGGGTCTTGTTGTGGGCCAGCACCAGGGTGGGCCGCTGGACCCGCTCGATGACCTTGGCCATGGTATAGGTCTTGCCGCTGCCGGTGACGCCCAGCAGCACCTGGTCCCGCAAGCCGTTTTCGATGCCGCTGGCCAGGGTGTCGATGGCCTGGGGCTGATCCCCGCTGGGGGTGTATTCCGATACCACCTTGAATTTTCCCATAAGCGCCTCCCGGATGCAGTATTCTGTCGTAGTACTCTATTGTAGCACCATTATTTTTATCTGTAAACAGATTTTTTCAAACAAATGTTCTGGATCTGGCCCAGGGCGGCAGGCATGTGTTGATAAGAGCAGCAGGGACGCGGCAGAATGGCCGCGTCCCCGCTATGCTGTTTCTCTATTCCGGCCGGTCACGCGGGCGATTGGGTGAAATTAGGTATCGCCGTACCCGGAAGTCCTTCTAAAAGTTGATAAAACGTTATAAATCCTGATATATCAATGGTTCCAAAGATTTGAAAAATTACAAAAATCTATATAACTCGATATAGATTTTTACGCGTTTGGTACAGAAATGGTACAGTAAATTTGCGTGGTTTTTGAGGAAAAATGAGCCCGCTGCAACGGGGTGAAAAAGGCCGGAGGACGTGCGTCCTCCGGCCTTCTTGTCTGGGCTGTGATGTCAGGCGAAACCGGTGAGTTTGGAGTATCAGACCATTTTCGTGAGGTCACGAAAATGATCGTACCGGGAAGCGGCTCGACCGGGAAATCAGGGACTATATGCAGGATTCCCGATTCCAGCGATTTGAAATCTCCCATCCGATGCACTGGCCAAAAAAGCGCCCTTTGCACTTTACGGAAACGAGAACGGCCACGCCGAACCGCACCAAGTTACTCGGAACCGCGCACGCCATGCACGGTTTACAGAAGCGCAGAAGGGTGAAATTCGTTTGCGTGGGAGGAAAAAACTTTGCGGTTTGGGAAGGGATTGAATCTGCACGAGATTTTCAGGGCCTTTCTTTCCTGCGCCAACCCCCATATTCCAACAGAAGGGCTTTCCGAAACGGACGCCCTTCTGCTTATTTCTTCTCATCTATAATCCCATACAACTTCATCAGCTCGATGCGCTCTTTTGCCAGCTTGATGGAGCCGGACGCGCTGTTGTCCGCGCCGGACTGCTTTTCTCCGGCGTAGTGGGCGATGCGCTGCACCCACGCCACGGGCAGCAGGTACGGGCGCTTTTTGAGGTACGGGTAGCGCCGCTCCAGATACGCCCGCTTGGGGAACACCGTGCGCAGGACACTGCTTTTCTCGCCGGTGCGGCTGGCCTTGACGGCGTTCAGCGTCACGGTGGACGAGTGCAGGCGGGTGTAGCTGTTGGAGCCGTACACGCCGCCGCAGAGGGCATCGTGCAGCAGCGGCTCCACGTCTACATCGCCGTCCCACAGCCCGGGCAGGTCAAAGTCGATGTCCAGATACGTCCGGGCGATCCGGAAGGCCGCGGCGGCGAAGGTCGCCGCGTGGACGCTGGCGCACTGGTCATGCAGGCGCTGCCAGTCGATCTGATCGTGGTACGCCTGCGCCCAGAGGCCGATGTCGCAGAACTGCCGCAGGCCGATGCCGCTGTACACAAAGTGCTTGTAGGCGTGCAGAATCAGGTACAGCAGGTGCTCATGGGGCGGCATAGTCAGGAAGCCGTCCACCTCCACGGGGGCGATGTCCACAAAGAAGTGATTCAGCTCGTCGTGGGCATCCTCAGCGGAATCGAACAGGTGGCGGTGCAGCTCGATGTAAAGCGGGCTGTCTTTTTTTGTGTAGGACACCTCGTCCGCCGCGGACAGCTCGTCGGCGGGCGTGTCGGTGGTCAGGCCGTTTGCAAGAAGCGCCTCATGGCAGGCGAAAAATTCGCCCTCCGGGATGAACAGGTCGTCGTCCGCGCTGATGCGGTGGTCCCGCAGGGGATAGAGCCTGCTGCAAAGCTGTCCCTTCACCACAACAGGGTGCAGCCCGGCGGCCCGGAGCCTGCGGTAGAGGTCGGTGAACTCCGCCGAGCGCACGGTCTGGTTCAGCACCTGCCCGATGACCTGCCGCTTGATGGCCGCGAACAGCGGGGCGTTCTCCCCGGCGGCAGGCGTCTTGCGGACGGTCTCGAAGAGGATGGGCAGCAGCTTCTGCTGGTTTGCCAGCGTGAATATGGCAGGCCAGTCCACGGCCTCCGTGGGCAGCTCCCCGCCGGAGACGGCAGTCTTGGCGATATGCAGAAATTGCGTTTCTGTGGCAGTCAGGGTCATGGTCGTGGGCCTTTCCTTGTGTTTTTCCATGGCGTGGGCCAGCAGCAGCGATGTTGCGCCGACGAACGTCCCCAGCGTGTTGCAGATCACGTCGTCCGTCTCCGCCATGCCGAGGGCGAAGCGGTACTGCGCGTACTCGATCCCCGCGCTGAGGATGCAGCCGGTCAGCGTCGTGAGGGAAATGCGGAGCCAGCGGTGCCACTTTCGCGGCAGGGCGTTGGACATCGTCAGCCCCAGCGGGAAGAAGAGAAAGACGTTCATCAGCATCTCCCGGTAAAGCTCCGGCTGCTGCCGCGCGGCCGCAAGCGCGGCGAAGGGGGTGAGGACGGCGGCGTAAGTCCCGGGCGTGCGGGAGAGGAGGGTGGCGTGGAGGATGATCGCTGCGGACACGCAGAACAGGATCACATTGACGGCGATTCTGACCTTTGCGCGGAGGCAGTTGCAGAGCACTGTCCATCCGGCAAACGCCAACAGCATCAGGAGGCACACCGTCCATGGATTCATCGCATAGATTTGGCGAAATATCATATTTATCGCGTCAGGCGGCGAATGACGCGGGCCAGAAGGCTTCTGTTCCAGCGTTCCTTCGCTGCCTCTTCCTTTGTCGGTTCGCAGCAGGCGGAAACCAGTTCCGCAAACGGTTTCTGTTCATATCCTGCCCAGAACTCATCGTACCGCGCCGGTTTCTGAATAGGCCGGAGCATAGCAGGATTCCATGTAAGCGCGCCCTCTGCGGCAGGACAGGTTTGCAGCCTATCCTTGCAGCGTTCCAGCAAAGCGCGGCCTTTCTCGCTGTGCAGCAAAACAAGGGATGTCCCCTGCGGATGGTAGGCTTCCGGCTGAATACCCTTGACGCCCCAGTAGTCCGCCAATGTGATATCGCTGCACCGCTCGATGCCCTTGAATTTACAATCAAAGCAGGAGCCGCGGGAATACAGACCTTTGATAAATCCACGCTGATACGGATTCTTGGCAGCGAGCTGTAAAAATTCTCTGCCGTTCTCAAATGCAGCATGGATATGATAGTTCTCCCATCCGGTTGCTTTCTTGCGGAATGAGAACGATTTCAATTTACTGCCGTTCTGCATTTCCAGCGCGGAGCGGTAATTTTTCCAGACCATAGGGGATGGTACACTGTGGCAGGCGGTATCCTGCGTGATCAGCGTCTCATACTCCCGGCCGAGGTAATTCTTTAGTCCGGCCACCTGACACGGCATTCCGCTGAAGTAGACCCAGCGTCCGGCGGTAAGCGCCGCCTTCACCTGCGCATAGATGCCTGACGGAATGCTGCTCTGCACATATTTGGAGCTGCAAAGCGCAGCAAGCTCCGCGGCGCTCTCTGCGGCAGTATGTGCCACGTCGAAGTTTTGATCGAACGCCGCGCCGAACACGATACCGCCACGGCGGATGATCTCGGAGGCCAGCACCGGGAAAATTGCACCGGAAGAGGATGCAGGCAGGAGCGCTTCGTCGTTTGCGTATCCGGTCAGGATCTCCGTGTGGGCCGATACCTGCGGCGGTGTGGAAACCGGGCACTTGCGGGCGCAAAGGCCGCAGTCGGTACACGCCGCGGCCTCAACTGCCGGATGGAGAAAGCCGTGTTCGTCCGGCTGCATCTGGATCGCGGCAGATGGACAAATGGCAGCGCAGCTGCCGCAGCCGGTGCAGATATCAGAAATTTGAGAGATGTTCATAAAGTTTCCCTTAAAGTATCTATTGCGGTCTTAATCTTTCTTATACAGCGCAGCGGAAAAACCATATATGGGAAGAAATATTGGCAATATTCAATTCTCTCGTTTATGGTAACTCCGGATAATTCTTTCAGGTTAGAATACGTTGCCTTTAATAACTGCTCATCTCGGGTGTCAATTGCAAGTTTTAACAATGATCTGTAGTAAGCAATATCAACTATCCTAATGTATCTTTCGCTTTCGTTTGGTGTCTTGATGATCTTTTCTATTAGGTAAATACGTATATCACGATATCCCGCCAAATTATCCGATAGAATTTTCTCAGTCTTCTTGATATCAGATGTTTTTGATAAAGAATCCTCCTGAATATTGTAAATCATTTGCGGCTCATCTATATAGCCGCACTTTTTCTTGTAGGTTAGCGGCATCAGGAACTGTAGATTCTGTCCAAAGCGAGACTGGTAGATTTCTCGATCCGGGTAAAAATCAAACAGTGCAGATGTCCTGACCATATAACTTCCTGCCCAGTTATTTGTTTCTCCTCCAACCAGCGCAGAAAAAACATCATCTATACGTTTCTCTTTTTCATCATATATAAAAAGGCTCTTTCCGCTTTTTCGATTATACCAGCCATTTGAGCGAACAACATCTATATCCGGATGCGATTTTAAAAAAGCAACCCTTGTAGAAACCGCAGATTCGAGCAATTCATCGTCGATATCTATCAGACACAAATATTCTCCCGTCACATGCTTCAATCCAGTATTAATCGCTCCCCCGGGACCTTTGTTCTCTTGAGAAACGTAAACGAGCTGTATTCCTGCGTTTCTGAATCTGTCATTCCATGCAAGTACGCGTTGTTCACTCTGATCAGTTGATCCATCATTCACGACAATAACTTCCATGTGAGCGTACTTTTGCTTGAGAATTGAATCAAAGCACCTATCGACGAACTTTTCTCCATTATAACACGGAACAATTATACTAGCTAAACTATCCATTGCTATCCTCTCTTCTTGAATGAAGCCTTGCCGCCGTCCCTCTAACTAGACGGATGGTCAAAGTCTTGATTGCGTCGAACTCTGTTGTCCTATAAAACAAGGCACAACTCAGTAAGATGGGAACACTTACTGACACTATCCCTCTAACAAGGAATAATAAGTATGCGTTTGAAAGGTGAATTTGTGCATTCAGCCAATAGGTAAGAGCGATGTATCCAATGCCAAGGAGCAGGTACACCATATATTTTCTAAAATACTTTTTTACAGGAGCATGGAATACCGTTCGATAGATTACAAATGGTCTGTACCAATCCGCAGTACATAGACTTCCAATAATAGTTCCAAGAAATACGCCTGCCACTCCAAATGGTTTCGCCAGCAAAATAGACGCGACTAAATTTACTATAGCGAATCCGAACGGAATCCACGTGTCCTCCAGATATTTTCCAGCAGCGCCCTTCATCGTAATAAGAGGGATTCTCAGACCCGTCAGATAATTATTTAAAACAATTACCGCAACCGTCCCCGCACTAAAAGTATAGTTTCTCCCTATCCAGATATCTCCAATAAACAGATTGTAAAGGCTCATAAAGCACGTAGCTTCTATGCTGTAAATTAAGAATGCGCAGAAAAAAACCGTATCAAATATTTCCAGTTTCTTCTCATCGTTTTCAACCGCAACAACATTTCCCATGCTTGCAGTTATTCCATTAAACAATGTGGCAATAAAGCCATTGATCATGTTCCGAATCAACAGATAATTTGAATAAATTCCTGTAGCCGCAAGGCTTACAAGTTTCGTAATAATCAGATTGTCAGTTGAATTTACCAAGTAGTCGCCAATTTTCGCAATAATCAGGCCAGAGACATTTCTCTTTATTTCTGCTGTTTTTTCACTCGGCAGCTTGTCCTTAGAAGAAAAATCAACTTCACTATATTTTCCGGTTATATAGATGTTTTGAAGTGCCATTAAAATAATTGAGCAAACAATTTGTACGCTCAGGTAAACCACATAATTACGAGTTAAGGCAAGCACAAGAATCTGCAAAACGGTTTGTGCCGTGTTAACCGCCATATTAATCGGAACAAGACGGAACGCTTGATTATCCGAAGATATGAGGGTTGTCTTATAGGCTAGGAAGTAACTGACAACCGTGTTGGCAAGAAAAGCAAAGTACGCGAAATCAGTTCCTGCTGGTTGTTGATCAACGGGGATGAAGAAATCCAAAAAGAAGAAAAGCAGAATTCCCGATATCAGCACAATCGTTCCAACTATTGAATACGCTTTTCTATATAAAGACATCAAGGAACTGACAACCTTATAGTCCTTTTCCGCCAGCGGCTTATAGAGACTAAAGCCAATTGCGGTGGCAATACCTAGCTCACTGATGGATAAAAAGCCCAGGACATTCCCAAGCAGCCCAGCCAATCCTAAGTAGTCCGTCCCTAATATATGAATAAAAACTGTTCTTGAGATAAAGCCTAGTATTGAGGCAAGAATTGTATTTCCAAAAGAAAACACAATATTTTTTGCAGAATTTTCCAGTCGTGACATATTTACCTCGTCGGTTTTCTGATAAGGATCTGTACTATTTTTTTATTGGTTCCTCCAGCGCTCTGCGCGCATCATCCGCGCGGGCAATGTACGCAAAAAGTGTTGTCCTCAAATGTGCCTGGATGCTTTCGCGCTTTTCATACAGCTTTATAAATGCCCGCGTCAGTTCATTGCTTTCCTTCAGCTGCTGCACCGGCAGGACGTAGCCTTCTTCCGTTCCAAACAGATCGCGGGCAATGCCGCGCGCCTTGACGGAGTAACCGACCACCAAAGTCGGAACGCCCGTAGAATATGCCGCTATGGTCGCATGGGTCCGCGCACCGATGAAAAAGCGGCAGCGCGAGATGATTCCCTTCAGTTTCATGCAGTTATGGTCCTCTATCATAACCACTCGTCCGGTCCTCTGATATTTCCGATAAAGCTCTCGCAAAGGAATTCTGTCATCACTGAAATCCCACACCACATGCGGAATTAACGCAACTCCCATATCCGTCTTTTCAAGGATGTATTCAATCAGTTTCTGGTAGTTCTCCATCGCCATACCAGTCAGGGACTCTTTCTCCATGATCATCGGGCTGAGATTGATGCCAACCATGTTGCCGTCGGAAAATCCATCCGGCAGTGCGGGTACGCAGCATTCCAGAGTAAATGCTGGATCTGCCACAAGTACAGTATGCGGATTGACACGCCGCAGAGCTTCATAAGAAATGCTCTCTCTCGCGGTAATCAAGCTATACCGCGCAAGATCCTCCGCAATAGGCGGCTCCTCCAGAAGGGATGGCTCAACCGAGCATCCCCACAGCACTGTTTTTGCACCGCGTTGAAGCAGCATATCGTGCATCATCGTATAGCGCTTCACATCGGCATAGCAGTAATTATCTCCGCCAATGGAAAGTGCAATATCTCCGGCGCGGATATGATCAAAAGCTTTTTTGTAATACAACTTGTCCAGCAGAACATAGTCATGCGTTATCTTGAGATGCAGGTAAGCCTTTGCAAAATCCAAGGTTAAGCGCGAATAAGGTTCCTGCTCCTGAATAATAGTACACAGCTGGTCGATACCATACTTTGCGTCTTCTTCGGGAACTTTTGATATCAAGGTGCAATTAGACCTATCTTTACATTGAAGAATACCTAATGTTGAACGAACAATCGCTTCACAGCCATGGTTTCCGCTTCCGCCGTGAGCATATAAAAAAACATTTTTCATTTCATTACCCAGCCTGATTCTCTAGTTATCTCAATCCAAAGGTAAACAGCAGATACAAAATTTTTTCTTTCCACGGAAATGCTTTGCAGAAAGCGATATCCGTCCAGTGCTTGCGGTACAAACGTCTAACCTCGTGTCTGAATTGCTGTCCCAACAGATCGTTGCGATCAAGTCCCAGCACATATTGATAGAGATGCGACATTGTGATATAAAAGCACATCGGATTCAGTTCCGTGTGCTGCACTATGTACTCCAGCAGGTCGGCAGTTGCAAAAATAATATCTTGAGACGGAGCTTTCTTCTGTTGAGCCATCGCGCTTCCGGCATTTTGGTAGTAGTGATATGCGGTTTTTGAAGTTGAGGTCACATTTTCTGCACGCGCAAAAGCATCGCGGACAAACAGGATGTCCTCATATGCTTTTAGCGGCGGGAATTTCAAGTCTGCTATGGTTTCGCGGCGAAACAGCTTTCCACATGGACCAGAGTTAATACCTTTTCTTGTCAGTAATAGATTCATCGCATCCGGTGCAGAAAAGCTTTGATTTCCCGCAGAAAAAACAGCCTGCTGTTTACCATCTCTTGTTTCAACAGAGATGTCGCAGACAGAAATATCTACACCGCGGCATGCCAAGAAAAGCTGCTCAAAATAATTCGGATCAATCCTGTCATCTGCGTCCAGAAAAGCGATGTATTCGCCCTTGGCTAGAGTCAATGCGTGGTTTCGAGCTGCGGATACTCCGGCATTCTGCTGGAAGACATAGCGGATTCTTACGTCCTCCTGTGCCGCCGCCTTACAGATATCAGCAGAAGAATCCGTGCTGCCATCATTGATCAATAATATCTCAAGATCACGCTCTGTCTGTTCAAGAAGTGATTGCAGCATCTCCGGCAGGTAGGGCGCAGCATTGTAAATGGGAATGATTACACTGATCATGTTTCACTCTCCATGAGTTGACGCTTCCGCCGGAACGATAATACAACCCCAATGGGGATCGCCGGAATCGTATACAGTAAGCGATTGCTTTTCCATATATACTCCGGATGTTTTCCCAGAATTGATAATGCGACATGCTGACAGGCTGCACTGAACCGTTGCTGTACACTCAAATCCGGGTATTTCAGCATATGGTTATACATCATTGCATAACCCATTGGGTTTTTCTTTACAAGGGATTTCCAGCCCTTGGTAAGTCCATCTTCCAAATAGTCACACACATATATGATATCTTTGTGCCAGCGAAGCTTATATCCGTTCAGTGCAATTTCATTTAATGCAATTTGCTCCGGAGCGAATTTTTCGCCGGGCCACTCGGCCATTGGAAACTGTCGGAACATCGAAGTCTTGTATGCTTCGCACATATCTGCATCGAGATCGTATTTGCTCCGTTCAAGATTCGTGGCATCTACATAACCGTGCTGATTGGTACGGGGCGGAGTCCCTTTCAGGTATCTTCCGTCTGGATATCCTCTGACCGCTCCTACTCCAATGAACTCAGGAGCTGTTTCGATCTCTTTACACCATACACGCATTTTTTCTATTGCATCAACGGTCAAGTGGTCATCAGAATCTACCATAAAGAAAAATTTTCCACTTGCTTTTGTGATGCCGAAATTTATGGCGCGGGGCTTCCCTCCGTTGGGAATCTGATAGCAGCGAATTACAAATCCGTTTTCGCGTTCTTTCCACCGCGCGATCAGCTCGCCCGTTTGATCACTGGAGCCATCATCGACAATGAGCCACTCGAAATCCTTGCAGGACTGCTCACAAAGTGAATGATAAAGCTGGGGCAATATGTATGCTCGATTAAATGTTGGAGTAAAAACCGTAAAATACGGCATATCACAGTCTCCTTTTCAGTCCTCGCAAAACATCATAGGTTCGCATCATCACGTTCGCCTGATTACCAAGATCATGGCGGACGCAAAAAAGAATACCCGATTTGAAAAAGCCCCCAGCCTTAGCGAGAACTTTGCTTTCCATTAGTAGGTCATGGACAGCTTTTACCCTTTCCGGTATCTCTTCTCGCACGCAATGAAAAATGCTAAAGAAAGCGTAGTTGGCCACCAAAGCGTCCACATTTTTTCGATTGTCTCCGTCATAGTATCCGGTGTCCTGAAGAAATTTTCTGTAGGATAGGTTGATTTTTAGCTGTGCAACGTAATCAATCTTCCCACTATCAATGATCGCCGATGAGTTATCTGCTTCCTGAAGGTAATAATACTTACAGGATGTTTCAAAATAAATGGTTTTGACTTTGGGATAAAGACGAAGATAGAACTCAAAGTCCTCCGCCAATCGAAGCCATTCTGAGAAGCGAACATCAGATAATAATTCTCGGGACATCATCTTCCCCCAACAGAAGCCGTAAATCCCAGTGGTCTTTTGCACCTCCGCAAAGTCTGGCAATAGCGCATCCATGCGCTGTAATCCCTGATAAGGTATTTTAGGCGCAACAGGTTGACGATTGTCTTTCCAGACCTTGAGCGGCCCCGCAATCACAATATCCGCATGACTTAAGGCAATATCTGTATATAGTCGCTGCAAATAATCCGGCTCAATGTGGTCATCTGCATCAACAAACGTGATGTATTTCCCGCTCGCTTTCTCAAGACCTATATTGCGTGCATGGGATACTCCTCCATTGGGAATATGCATCACACAAAAACGCTCATCCTTCGCGGCAAACTCATCGCAAATCTCGCCGGATGAGTCCGCTGAACCATCATCAACAATGATACATTCAAAGTCCTCAAAAGATTGATTAGATATATCGCCAAGTATCCTACTGATATACTTCTCCTTGTTGTAAACAGGAACAATAACACTAATCTCCATAAGTTACCTCAGTTATTGCCTGGTAATATGCCTGTACAGGCTTGGCGAGAAAGAAAACAGCATCATCCGAAGCCTAAACTTTATACCGGCTTTGCCGTCTCTGCGCAAGCTGGAGCACATTTGCCGGAATATTTGACGATACTTTTCCGGATGCGTAATCGTCACACCTGCTTTTCTCGCTCTCAGGCAGTATTCGATGTACATGTTGCAATATAGCTGTTCCGTCTCCTGACGAATGAACGCATCGCTCTTGAAGAGTTCTCTTCGTTCAGCCAGTGCGTCCAAGAAGAAAAACTTATTGGCAGAGAATGGTTTGTTGGTCAGAGAATCCCCGTTCTGCGCATATACATAGAATTGTTCTTCCATAACATACACTGAGACGTTCTTTGCCATAATTCTTCCGCTAAAGGCTTCATCCTCGTGGATTCTCCCCTCAAAGCGGGTTGTGTCAAGGAGTGCCCTGCGGTAGAGCTTGTTCCATGCGGCGACAACCGCACCGTTTTCATAGTTGCCCCTGTAAAGGAAGCGAGCAAACTCCAAAGAGGTTTTACGACCATAGATTGCCGGGTCTATATTCTGCTTTTTGACCACCTGTCTGCCATCGGAAAACTCATATTGCCACTGACACACACAGAGATCGACATTGTAATCCAGAAGTTTGGCCAACATCTTTTTATACATGTCCTCCAGAATATAGTCATCGCTGTCAACGAATGCAATATACTCTCCTTCTGCTGCATCTAAGCCTCTGTTGCGCGCGGTACTCAGCCCTTGATTCTCTTGATGAATTACTTTTATGCGCGCGTCCCGTGCAGCATACTGTTCGCAGATTTCACCGGAGTTATCAATACTTCCGTCATCAATACACAGAATCTCCAGATTCTGATACGTCTGCCCAATAATACTGTCCAGACACCTCCGCAAGTACTTTTCAACATTGTATACGGGAACTATTACCGTGATAAGAGGCTGTGCTTCCATTTCGTATTCCTCCTTTCAACAATCTAATGAATCCGTCTGAGCAGAGTGGTTATGCTTGAACAGTACCCAACCACCCTTCTCAACGCCACAGACCGGTACCGAATCGACCAATAAAGCAGTTTAAACTGAATCGGATATGGACTGACGTCAAAGTCCTTCATCATCCGTATCACACGGGGATGGTTCATGACCGCTCTGATCTTGTTGTTCTGTTCTTCCCGCGACAGCTTGGAATTTGCCATAATGTAATAAATCTCAGCCCGCGCCAGATAGAACATGTTGGACTTGATCTGCTGGGTGAAATCATAATCTGCGCATTTGGTGAAGAAATTTTCTGTCTCCTCGTTGATTTTTAGACTGCTGTCCCACCACCACGGCTGATAGGTTCTGGAGGCAGAGCCTTCCGTCATACGGTAGTGATAAAGCTGGTCTCCTTTCAAGTAGGCAAAGCTGTCCGCGCAATACAGCACCTCAGAGCCAAACGGTGCATCCTCACTGATACGGATATCCTCACGATATGACAGGCGATTTTTTACAATAACCTCCCGCCGAATGAGCAACGCCCAGTTTGAAATCGTAATGGGATACTCGATCCCATCCATGACCAGATGCGGATATATTATCTCTCGGATCTGGGCCTTATTATAGAAGCCCGCCGCTACATTGGGCTGAGTAAACGGAAACTGCTTTTCTCCCTGAAAGCGGACATAATCGCATAGTGTCACATCCGCATTGGTTTGCAGCATTTTTTCATACATATCCGGGGATATCCAGTCATCCGCGTCAACAAAGGCGACATATTCCCCGGATGCAGCACGAAGTCCCGCGTTCCGCGCAGACGCAGCCCGGCCATTGGGCTTGTGGATCACCTTCACCCGGTAATCCTGCACTGCGTACTGATCACAGAGCGCTGGGCTGCTGTCGGTAGAACCATCATCCACCAGAATCAGTTCAATATCAGAGAGTGTTTGGCACAGCACGCTCTCCACACACTCCTGCAAATATTTTTCGGCATTGTAAACCGGAACGATAATACTGACTTTCGGCATATGACTTATCTCGCCCTTTCTCTCCTGACATCAAGCCAGTTGATCACTTGCTGTATTGCTAGAGAGCAAACAGCATTGATTGCACCCACCGAGAAAAGCAACCAGAACTTTTCTGGCAGGGGAATCCCTCTCATTTGGCTGTAAAACCTCAAAACACCAAGAAGCCAAGACCCACCCCACAGCAAAATAAAAGAACACTTTCTAACTATCAGCAAAAGTATTGCCACGGCAGCACAAATCAGTAATAATTCCGGCCTGCAAATGGACTGGACAAAGTGGTACACATTCTTTGTCAAATTGGAAAGAGTGTGCTTTTCCGAAATTGTCATATTCACTTTTGAATTGCCAATATCCTGCGTAGAAATTCCATGAAGGTTATCGACAGAGTCTCCCATGCTCATAGAGAGATACCATTCATTATCTTGCGTGATGACTCCATATATGCAATATAATCTGCTATCGCTATAAAGAATGCATGGGCGGTAGAACGCTTTCCAGAAATTCTCCTTCCGGACAATAGGCACTGGACTTTCCCAAGTGATTCCATCATGGCTTTCAGTATACAAAATGGTATTGCTTTTCCCTGAATCCTCTATAAATGCAAATCGATATGTATCGTCAAGTGAAACAGCTCCGTGCCAAATCTTTTCTATTCCATAATAGCCTCCGAAAGTGCATTTTTCGAACGGGGTCCATGTATCACCATCTGTGCTTTCCGAATAGGCCAATGCACCTTCTCTTCCTGAGGTAGATGGTTCAATTGCCCACAGTTTATACTTGCCTTCGCTATAAACAATACTCGGAGATAGGTAGCCCACCAAATCCCGCATAATTTCATATTCGCTCCAATGCACTCCATCTGAAGAAACTTTGCGGAACAAAAGCAGTGTTCCGCCGCTTTTAATGGTGGAATCGGTTCGTCCCAGATACCAGATTTCCATTCTGTTCAAATCATTGTTGTATACGATATGCGGATCCTTCAATTCATCGCAGGCCGTTTCTTCATTGAATGCAATGGGGTTGTACAATCCGTCCGGCGTTGTCCAGTGAATCATGTCATTCGATACTCCGATGCACGGATTTTCCTCTGCACCATCAGCGTTGGGATAAGGAGAATAAGACATCCAATATCTGTATCCATTCCACTCACGCTTCATATCAATAACTGCCGGGTGTGTGGGTTGGTTCTGTCCATCAATATACGTTTCAATATTTAATACAGCGCTACCTTCAGATTGCGAAAATGCTGGTGCAAAGTAATCTGTCAAAGTCAGTACACACCCCAAACATCCGAATGTCAAAAGTGCCAATAACAGAACCGTAAATGCTGTTGCTCTTTTCATCCTCTAATCGCCCTCTTCATTCTTCTGTATATCCTCCCAATTTTGACCTTAATCTGTTTATACCATGGCAACCAACTCATAGAGTACCAGTGTATGGAGTATGTATTCTCCGTTTTGGTCAGCTTCCCTGTCACGCTATCCAGCGGGTTGAAAAAGTCCGCCGGGTAAACATGGATACCGGCTACGGTTTGCTCCTGCCCATTTCGGACAAGGCCGTAGCGCTCCATGATGTCCGTATTCAGATGCGGACACCCCACCGCGTTCGTCGTTCCGTCTGCATTGGTGAAATGCAGCTTCCGATACTCCTCAATCATCGCCTGCACAACCGGATGATGCGGCACGGATGCAATGGTCAGTCCTGATGCGACATATTGGTCGTTTTCAAATCCGATGAAGCCCTCGTCATCCATCAGCGGCGCGATATCCCGCACGGCCTCTACGTCAGTGTCAAAATACACACCGCCGTACTGCTCCAGCACCAGAAGCCGCATGACGTCTGACACAAACGCGTACTTCTTGGCAGCATACGCCTCGGCCATGAAGGGCATGGCAAGATAATCGCAGTTGTCCTCGTTCCACTCGCGGATCTCGAAATCCGGGCAGAATTTACGCCAGCTGGCAATGCACTTTTTCGCCAGCTCCGGCTTTTCGCCCCGGCCGAACCAGCAGTAGTGGATGATCTTTGGGATCATGATGTTACCTCACAAGCTTCAAAATTGGTCTGCTCAGCCACTTGATCACATAGGACGACGCAAGTGAAAGTGCAATCAAAAAGAGGAAAACAGGGATCGGGTATTTCAAGAAAAACACGATTCCATGAAATAGGCTTCCGTAGAAGAACATATGGACAAGCCAGATGTTCGTGGAATGCTCACCGAAATAGCAAAGGAGATTTGTCAGCCACACAGGAAGAGGGCAAATGCAGAGCAGAATGATCGTCACGGTCGCAGTAATGAATGCGACAAAGAGCGGCTGTATCACCCCATGCACTACGATCATGCCAGCAAAAGTAATTGCTGTGAATATATATATATATATTACGAGCCTTAACGGCAGCCAACCGCTGCCGTAGGGCAGCAACCACCTGTTTTTTGCAGAACAACATACCAATGACATACGGGAAATAGGAAGTGCCCAGCAGTCCTATGTGCGTAATAATCCAGGCCAGCACAGCCGAGCAGCAACTGCCCCACCCCCAGAACCGGATACCATAGCCAACGGTGTAAAATGCGAAGAAAGCAAGAAGCACGGCCCACGCCGGACAGCGTTCCACAAATTTGCGCGAAAGCGGCTGCAACGCGACCAATAGTATGTAGGTGTTCGCATACCACCAAGCGCCGTTATAGCTGTTCTTAATGGTCAGGCAATTCAGCAGAAATTCCTTTGCGCTGGCAGGAATCGCAGGATTGCCTGTGAATATGCCAATCACCGAAAATACCGCCGCAATCACCCAAAATGGGATTAAAAAACGAAGAAGACGCTTCCAGCGATGCCGCAGCTCTGTTTCAGTGGATTGCATGTAATGGGCATAGCCGCTGACAAAGCAATAAATCGCCACGCAGATGTCTCCGAACAAGCCAAAGTAGTAAATCAGGGGTGTATCCCCTATCCACAGCAAAGGGGGTGTAGGGCAAGTTATCCCTCCGACAGAAGAGATGCAACATCAGCATAGCGAGGATCGCTACGCCCTTCAGCATTTTTGAATCTCTTTTGGTAATATCCATCGTTCACTCCATCAGCGCGTAGATTTTCTCGATCTCCGCACTGTTCGTATAGTCTCGGCTGGCGCAGTTTTCTGAAAGCCGCTGCATCCGCGATGGGTCACGCAGCAGAGCCGCAATACCGGAAGCGCAGCCTGCGTTGTCCATCGGGACGATCACACCGTCCACGCCGTCCTTCAGCTGGCTGGCGGAGGTGGCATAGCTTGTGATGACAACAGGCTTGCCGAGAAGCTGCGCCTCCCGCACTGTGACGGCCTTGCCCTCGTAGCGAGAGGGCTGCACATACAGGTCGCAGGCCCGCATATAGGGATAAGGATTGTCCTTCTTGCCGAGAATAATGACGCGCTCCTGCATCCCGGCTTCGGTGATCTTCTGCCGGATCAGCGGCTCCTCTCCGCCGTAACCGATGAGGTACCATTTGACGTTCAAGCCATCCTTCACCAGACGGCGGCAGATATCCGGCACGTTGTCAAAGTTTTTTGCGTCACAGAAACGGCCAACAGAAAGAATCTTAACCGCGCCATCGGAGGGCATATCAGTCTGCGGCTGCTCTGCCTGTTTCGCAATCAATTCTTTCGGCAGGATATTTTCGACGGTCTGAATCTTGTCTGAAAGCTCCGGAAACACCGTCCGAAAACTCCGGGACGCCTGCTCCGACACGCCGCAAATCGCGTCGTATCCGCTCCACATGGCAAGCTCCGCCGACCGATCAAACGACAGGGCAGTATAATCCGTATGAATCCACGCCGCATATTTTTTTGCCTTGACCCGCT
>OODG01001032.1_pt1 | contig 19641 bp, 14 predicted proteins | sample 1671621 | NCBI WGS metagenome assembly OODG01 (sample SAMN06348175, study PRJEB24527) | human gut metagenome | biome: human gut; feature: ankylosing spondylitis patient; material: feces | host: Homo sapiens | place: China | collected 2015-10 | reverse complement strand
CTCGCTGCATAATTCTTGTTCGAATAAAATGTGTCAAGTGATATTGACAAAACCAGACAGATATGAGATCATTGAAAGGGTGCTTGACTTGATCAACAAGCACTGCAAGGACGGAACCGATTCGTTGCAGAAAAACGCCTATATTATCAAATCCAAAATTGAAAAACTTGAAGCGAAAATACGCAAGCTGGTTGATATGTATGCCGAGGGAGATATTGAAAAGGACGAATACCGAACGGTCCGAGCTGATTCAGAAAATGAGCTTGAGTGTTTAAAAGCGGAGCTTAAAAGGAACGACACAGCTGATACGGTCAGCGGAAACTGCATAGACACGGATCGTATTCGCAGAACTCTTGATGAGATACTTTCTGCTGACAACGGTCACATCAACGATGAAATTATTAGCAAATTGGTATCAAGAATTACGCCAGTTGACAATACAAATTTTGAATGGATAATCAATCTCGGCGAGGAGAAAAGTGAAAAAATACGTTGTACGCTCACAGGCAGAAAAAACTCTGCTGAGCTTACGATTGGTGACGGCGAAAGCTGTCACTTTACATACTGGTTGATAAATCTACTTGGTTTAAACGGTGAAATTGTCATAAAAGCTCGTGCAGGTGAGCTGCTGCACAGGCTGCTATTGCACAGAAGAAGTAATTCTTGCAAAGTTTAGGATATCTGAATAGATAACAAAAATTTCACCCCGTGTCTTATGATACGGGGTGTTTTTGTGTGCGAATAAAAAATAATAGAGGTCTGGAGTTCGAGCCAGACCTCTGTTTTGCTATGGACAATCACTTTTTCTTTATTTTTTTGTAGTCACGCTCTTTGAAGCCGACCATGCACCGTAATATTTTGTGCCGTTCACTGTCGTGTAGGAACGGACACGAACGTAATATTTCTTTTTGCCGCTAAGTTTGGAAATTGTGGTCTTGTCGGTTTTGTTGTTTTTTATGGTGACTTTCTTTGCATTTGTAAACTTGGAGTTAGTCGCATACTGTATCTCATAGCCCGTTGCAGAGCCTTTCTGCGCCCAATCCACGAAAAATGCTTTGGATTTAGACGTAAGCTTCTGTATCTCCTGCTTGGCAGGGTTTATGGTAAAGGTCTTTGTGATAATGCCGCCATATTTGCCTTTGCCTGTTATCTTGACAATTGCCTTGCCGATTTTTTTGTTGTTTGAGTAGGAAGTTGTGTAATCAGTTCCGTTTTTCAGGGCTGTGCCATTGTATTTCACAGTAATGTTCTGCGTTATAGCCTTGCCTGTGTATGCCTTGGTGGAAATGCCAGAAACGGAAGCTTTTGTGATATCATATTTTGCGGTCTTTATGTTTTTTATGTCAGACCATGGACCATAATAAGTCTTGCTTCCAACGTTTGTGTAGGAACGGACACGGACGTAGTATGTCTTATCGGCTGTCAGACCACTTATTGTCAGTTTATCTGGCTTGTTGGCAGTGAGGTGTTTGGAAGCTGCACCACTCATGTTTGCACTGGTGGAATACTGAATGTCATAACCTGTGGCAGAGCCTTTCTGCGCCCAATCCACAAAGAAGCCTTTGTATCTTGTTTCAAGCTTTTGTATGGTCTGCTTGGCAGGGATAATGTCAAAGCCTGCGGAATAACTGCCGTAGTAATTGCCCATGCCTGAGATAGTGATGTTAGCGTGACCGATTTTAACATTGTTCGTGACTATCACACGATAGTCGATGTTCTGACGGAGAACTTTGCTTCCGTCCTTAACAGTGACTGTCGGAATAATTGCACTGCCTGTGTACTGTGCAGTGCTTGCATAGGAATAGCCTGATGTTGAAAGCTTTTTTGTGGTGACTTTTACAGTGCAGACGGCAGACCTTCCGTTAGGCAGGGAAGCTGTTATCTTTGCTGTGCCTTTGCCCGTGGCGGTCACAACACCGCCTTTTACTGTGGCAACGGCTGTGTTGGAACTTTTCCATGTTACTGTCTGAGGAGTGTCTGAGGTCACGCTGGCTTTTAGGGTAATGCTGTCGCCGTATGTGACTTCTTTTGACGTGGAGTCAAGAGTTATCTGTGTATTGTCACTGCTGATAGGATAGCTTTTCAGGTCGGGCAGACTTGAAAGTGTCACGGCATAGTCGCTGTTATAGACCTTTTGCCACATACTTTTCTCGGTATATTTCTCAGAGCTTGATATGCAAAACTCACCGCTCCATGTGCCGAAATATGACCATGCGGTGTTTGCAGCAAAGGCTTTGTCAAGGTCGAAAAGACAGCCGTTTTCTGTAAGGGCAACTATTTTTCCGTTTGGTGAACAGTCTGTGGCTTCAAGATATTTTGAGCTTTGTGCTGAATAATCTCTTGTGCCTGGGTAGATATCCTCTCCGATTATGTCGACATATTCGTCGCCAGGATACCAATTTGCCGCCTGACCATTCCATACCCATATGATATTGTCAAGCTTGTATTCATTCGTGAGCTTGTCATATATTGCCTGCCAAAGCTTTTTGTAGGCTTCCGAACCGTCTGCACCCCACCAGAACCAACCGCCGCTTGCCTCGTGGAGCGGTCTGAACAGTACCGGAACGTCTGCGTCAGAAAGACGTTTGAGTTGTTTGGCGATCTCGTCAACGTCGCTCATAAGAGTGTTGTAGCCATCAGGGTCTGAGCCGTTCATTATTTTGGTAAGCGAGAACTTTGAGCGGTCAACGTTTTTGGTGTAAAAACCACCCCACCAACGTGGATTTCCGCCGTCTGTACCTGAGAGAAGATATTTGTCAGGGACGTTCCAATGCCAGCAGAATGTTACTATTCCACCTGCCTGTGAGAACTCGATAGCCTTTTCGACCGCGTCGGAGGTGTCACCGTTCTGGACACGGCATGGAGTATAGCGCATAAAGTCAAGACCCAACATAGCAGGGGTCTGACCAGTGGCGGACTTTATAGCTTTGAACTCAGCGCCGTTAAGGCCACCGTCGCAATACTGTCCTGTTATGACCTTTTTGCCGTAAACGTCTTTCATATAGCTGTAAAGGCGCTGTGTGCTTTGTGAAGCGTATGGGTCAACGAGATTTTCAGCGGCGGTGTAGGCATTTGAAGAGCTCATTTTTTCTATGGTTATGTAGTCAAGAGAAAAATATCCCCACGACATTGTTATTTTGACAGTGTTCTGACCATTTTTGAGATAAATACCATTCACTGTGGACGCTTTATAGGCAGAGCTGTTTGCACTGCTGAAAGTGCCTGCATTTGAGCCGTTTACAGAAAGGTTGTTTATCTTATTCGAGCCTTCTCCGCGGCTGTAAAGCTTTATTTTGTAGTATCCGCTTTCGCTGACTGTAACAGTCTGTGACCATGTGCAGCTTGAGTCTGAAAAACGAACTGACCTAGAGCCTGATGCGGAGCTGTCTGTTTGGATATAGGCAGAGCCACCTAAAGTGCCGTTTTCGGCTTCGTATTTAAGCGTCTGCTGTGCAAAAACAGAAAGCTGAGCCGAGCCTGTGGTGAGCATTGCCACACTTAAAAATGTGGCTGCGACCTTTTTGATATTGAACTTCATAGATGTTTTTTTCCTTATTATATTATTTACTGATAAAGCTAAGAGCTTAAAAGCATACGTTTATTTTAGCATAATTTTTGTGAATTGTAAACAATATATCAAGGCTAATTATAAGATGATTTGTAAACTTTAATTTTACTTATTTCATTAGCCAAATTTCGCAGACGTATTCGGTCGTGTATGAAATATCACCATTAAGCTTTTGCTGACTCTCACATCTATCATATATTGTGCAGCCGAGATATTTGTAATCCAGTCTTTGTGAATAAACTGTAAGGTCACCTTCGTCATCAGTGAAAAGTAAACATGAGAGATCCGTTTTTTTGGCAAATTCAAGTGCTTCATCATAGCTTTTAAGATTGTCAGTAAGAACGCCTGCAAGTATTAATTCTCTATCTGATGGGAGGTCAACTTCATTAAGATTGCTGTTAAGCTTATTCAATGTTATTTCATTCCAAGTGTCAATCTCGCCCTCACTTTCCACATAGAGGACAAGTTCTTATTTTTTTACGCTCCCTTGATTTGGTTATTTTAATTCTATCACATTTTCTGTAAATTGTAAATATGTGTGATGCGTTTTGCATGATTTTTTTTATAAAAGAATGCTCACTGTCTATGCAGGCTTTTATTTGACATTTCGTCATTCATGTGATATAATCATAGTGTGAGCGAGCTATGCGATAGCGTAAACGTTCTAGGTTTATGAGGAAAGTCCGAGCATCATAGAGCAGGATAGCTGATAACGTCAGCCGAGGGTGACCTTAGAGCCAGTGCAACAGAAATATACCGCCAACTTTTGTTGGTAAGGGTGGAAAGGCGGGGTAAAAGCCCACCAGAATGGCGGAGACGTCATTGCTATGTAAACCTTATCCGATGCAACACCAATGGTAGCTTGCAAGTCAATGGCTGCTCGTCAGACTTGGGGCTATAGGTGGCTAGAGCTGTGCGGCGACGTACAGTCCAGATAGATTATCGCACTCGACAAAACTCGGCTTATCGGTTCGGTCACATTTGCTCCGTCAGTTAAACTTTTTTTAAGCTTAACTACGGGGCTTGTTTTTTAATAATATATAAATTTGGTCATTTGTTTTGTGCATTATAAATAAATTTCTATAATTCCCCTTGTGATTTTACGGAAAATATGTTATAATGATGCTAGACGTATTTATATAAGCAGAGGAGGGCTGTTTGTATGGAAATACCAGCTAAGACCTATAACGAAAAGTTCGAGAACTTTTTGAAAATACTTGAAAGCGATGACATATTTGATAATGTGTGCAAGAATTTTCTCGAAAGTATTTGCTCTGCACTTTATGTCAATGCGGCTACGGTAACAGTTTCAGGCTATGAAAACTCAGAACCTTTGAGTTATGAATTGATCGCTGATACAGATAAATATACTGTATATGCTTTTGATAAAGAATTTAATAGAAATAGATACAATGCAATGAAAAAAGCACTTATGCAAACTGGTATCCACGTTGCGGATAAGGCTCACCCGAATGGAGATAATGAGGAAATAACTCTGCGTGGAGCGGTGTATCCTTGTTCACTCACTTGTGCTGTCAAGGACACCAATAAGTATGTTGCATATTTCAATCTTTTGTCCTCTGATCCTGAGAGAGTATGGTCACCTGAGGAGATACAGCTAGCCTCACGTCTGACATACATACTTTCTGGAATGCTCCATACTAGGAGAGCGGCTGAACATGCTGAAAGCACTACTCGCACGCTTACTGACGTTATGGATAATATGAATTCCTATGTGCTTGCAGTGGTACAGGACAGCGGTGAGATAGTTTTTGCCAGCAAGATTTTTGAACAGTATTATGGAAAACTGGTCGGCAAAAAGGAAAGTGACGTTTTCAGCAAGACTTGGTGTGAGCTTCCTGCTCATAAGGAAGGACTGCTTTTTGGAGGAGATTATTATTCCGAGATCATGGACAAATGGTTCAATGTGTCGGAAAAGTTCATAAAATGGCATGATGGCAGGACTATCAGACTTTGCACACTTAATGATATCTCAGAAAAGATAAATTATGAGAGGGTCATCGAAAAGCAGGTCTTTTACGATAATCTCACAGGTCTTCCTAACAGATTAAGTCTTGATAAGAGTATACAGGGCATTATTGAAAGCGATGAGATCAGTACTGTTATGCTCATTGACCTTGATAATTTCAAGAACATAAATGACAGCTATGGTCACAATAATGGTGACCGACTTCTTAAAGAGATAGGTAAATTCTTTGTGGATTTTGCCCAGAAGAATAAAAAGCTGAGCGTTTTTAGATTTGGCAGCGATGAGTTCGTTGTTCTTCTGAGAGATCAGGATCAGGCCGAGATCGACGAGATATGCAAGATCATACATGATAAGTTCAACACAGAGTGGCAGATAGCTAACAGTACTTGCTATTGCACTTGTTCAATGGGCGTTGCGAAGTTCCCAAAGCTTGACGATACTGTAAACACAGTTCTTAAAAGGATCGACCTTGCCATTTCATATGCGAAAAAGCAGGGCAAGAATTGCACTATAAATTATAACGAAACTATCGGCAGGATACTTTCAAGGCAGATCGAACTTGAAAGGCTCATGCACAAGGATATCACAAACGGCTTTGCACATTTCACGGCGTACTATCAGCCTATATTCAGCAGCTCCGAAAAGAAGCTTGTGGGCTGTGAAGCGCTTATGAGGTGGAATCCACCTGAGTTTGGTCAGGTTTCCCCTGCCGAATTTATCCCTATGGCGGAAAGACTTGGCTATATCAATCTCTTGGGCGAGAACATGATAAGGATCGCAGGCAGACAGTGCAAAAAGTGGGCTGACGCAGGGCTTGATTTGAGAATGAACATCAATCTGTCTGTAGGTCAGATAATAGAGCCTGATTTTCTTGACAAGATAGACGCACTTTTTGACGAAACAGGTGCGCCCCCTGAGAAGATATGTTTTGAGGTCACGGAAAGTCTTGCTATCCATGATATGGAAAAGATGAAGGAGCTTTTGAGGCATATAACAGACAAGGGCGTGAAGATCGCACTGGACGATTTCGGAACGGGATATTCTTCGCTTAACTGCATAAAGGAAATGCCGCTGAATACCATTAAAATAGACAAGTCGTTTATTGATGATATTGCAAAAAATCCTGACACTGCGGTGTTTGTTAAAATGATAGTTAATCTTTCTCACGACCTGCATATAGCAGTTTGCGCAGAGGGCGTTGAGGAACAGGTGCAGTTCGATATCTTGAGAGATCTGGAAACTGACGTTATACAAGGCTATTATTTCGGCAGACCTATGCCGTATGATAAGTTTGAGGAGAAGTTCCTTAGCGAGAAACTCCAGTCAGTAAAATAAGTCGCCAAAAAAAGAAAGTTCGACCGTCGGGCGTAATACTCGGCGGTCTTATAAATATGTAAAAATCAAAAATAAAGGGGAAAACTTATGAGTGATGAGAAAAAAGACGTAAACAGCCGGCAGGAGAATGTGGGCAAAAAGGGCATAAACAAAAAGCTTATTATCGCTTTTGCAGGCATGGGCGCTGTTATAGTGGGGCTTGTTATTGCACTGATACTGGTGGCAACATCAGGCAAAAAAGACGCGGACAGCTCTGCTTCAAAGGCGGAGAGCAGTTCTGCGGCGACTTCAGAAACTGATGATACCAGTGAGGAGGACTCTGTGGCTGACGAAAGCGAGGACGAGCCTGATGATGAGGAAGAAAGCTCTCAGGAAAGCAAGGACGATAAAAAGGAAAAGGGCTTTATCATCTCCTATTCAGGGGACAATAGTTGGCAGGACGGCGACAAGGTCATGACGGGCATGGAGATAGGCATTGAGAACAACTCCGATGAAGCCCTCAAGGAGTGGACGCTGGAGCTTGAAATAGACCAGCTCAAAAGCTGTGACGGCTGGAACGGCAACTTTAAGGTCAAGGGCAACAAACTCACGGTCACAAATGTTGATTACAATGGCGAGATCGCAAAGGGCGGTTCGACCTCTATCGGCTGTAATATCGGCACTGGAACAAAGCTCAATGTTAAGTCTGCAAAGCTAAACGGTGTGGAGTGTACTGTTAAAAAGGGCAAGGTATCACAGAATAATAACAATAACAACAATAATCAGAATAATGACAAAAAGGTCACGGAAAAGGACGTTAAAAAGCTTCTAAAGCGTACCTCAAAGGCTAAACAGGGTGATGATTGGCTTCACACAGACGGAAGCAAGATACTTGATAAGGACGGCAAAGAGGTTTGGCTCACGGGTGTGAACTGGTTTGGCTACAACACAGGCACTAACACCTTTGACGGACTTTGGAACAGTGAGCTTGTGACATCGGTGGAGGCTATTGCAGACCATGGCTTCAATCTTATAAGAGTGCCTATGTCGGCGGAGCTTATCAACCAGTGGTCGGAGGGCGAATATCCAAAGGCGAACTACAATAACGCATACAATGAAGAGCTGAACTCTATGAACAGCCTTGAGATATTTGATTATTTTCTCAAGCTTGCGGAGGAAAACGGTCTTAAAGTAATGCCTGATATCCATTCAGCGGAAACCAATGCCAGCGGTCATACTGTAAATCTGTGGTATACTGACAAGGTCACTGTAAAGGACTATTACCATGCTTTAGAGTGGCTTGCCGACAGATATAAGGACAATGACACTATCGTTGCATTTGACCTGAAAAACGAGCCTCACGGCAAGCCCAACGAGGGTGACGCTGCGGCAATATGGAATGATTCAAAGGACGCAAACAACTGGAAGTATGTGGCTGAAACGGCAGCGAGCAAGGTGCTTGCGAAAAATCCTAATGTGCTTCTTGCACTTTTCATACTTGTGAACAAAGTTTCAAGAAGCTTTCTCTGTCTTGAGGTTCTGTCCCAGTCGTCACCGTCAAGACCGATTTCGTTGCCGTCCTCGCCCTTTTTAAGACCTCTGTTTCGAGCATACCAAAGAGCCTCCTGACCGTTGAGATGAACAGTACCGGGTGCGTCTGTGATAGTTGTTCTTGTGTCAGCCTGATTGTTCTTGTACATCTGATAGTTGATGTAGTCAATTTCGTCCTGAGTAACTTCCATATCAACACCGCCGAGGGTGTCGATAATCTTCTTAAAGCTGTCAAAGTCAACAACCGCATAACGGTCAACCTTGATGCCGAAGTTTGCTTCAATTGTCTGAATTGAAAGCTTTGCTCCGCCGTAGTTATAAGATGCGTTGAGCTTGTCATATCCGTAACCCGGAATATAAACATAGGTGTCACGCTGGAATGATGTCAGTTTAAGCTTTTTGTGGTTGTTATCAATGGTCATCATAATCATTGTATCACTTCTGCCGTGTTCATCGCCGTTTGAGTTGTCCTCACCAAAGAGCATAATGTTAAGCTCTTTTGAGTTCTGCAGAAGTTCACCCTCTGAAAGCGAAAGATTTGTTGCGTCACTCTCAAGTGGTGCAACCGATGAGTTGGTAGCTGCTGTGTTGTTGTTGTTTGTGTCATCAAGCTCTTTGAAGTTGAGAGTATCAAGGAACGAATAGTAGTAGAGCATTCCGCCGCCGCCCAACAGGAAAATTATCGAAAACACAAGACAAAGGATTCTTTTAAGTCTGCCTTTTTTATTATATAATTTTTTGACCTGCTTATTTGAGCTTATGTCAACAAAATTGCTTTTCTGACTGTTTTTTTCGTAATTTGGCATATTACTCCTCCAATCGGGTAAAAAGCACACAATACATAAGTATAGTTTATTATACCATATGAGAATTTATTTTAATGCTAAATTAGAATTAAAATCTGTCTTTTCGTAAAGTTTTAGCGAAAAATCTGACTGAAAATATAGATTTTTTTGTCGGTAACTGTCAATCCTGTTCATCAAGTGACAAATAGAAGGACGGAAGGAACTCTTTTTCAAACACCTCGTTTTCGGGCATATTCATATTGTGAATTGATTTTTCGGTTGCCTCTTTTGCCTTTGAAAACTCGCTGTTGCCCATTTTTATTTCTTCAATACATTTTATGAGTGCGGAAAACTTGTCCGCCGCTTTTACAAATTTTTTAAGTTCATCGTCACCTGTACCGTTCATTTTGATGATTTTATCCATATCGTCCTTAAAATCATCCGGAAGCATCGACACAAGTCTGTTGCCTGCCGTTGCTTCAATCTCCTTGTAGGCATTTTTGATTTCGGGATTGAAGTATTTTACGGGAGTCGGCATATCGCCCGTTATGATTTCGGTTGCATCGTGAAAGAGTGCAAGTAAAGCGGCTCTTTCGGCATTGAGATTACCGCCGAAACGCTTGTTGTGAATCAAAACAAGGCAATGTGCAATCATTGCAACATCAAGACTGTGTTCGCTGAGGTTTTCACAGCGTGTGTTGTTCATAAGTCCCCAACGGTTGATGTACCTCATTCTTGAAAGCATTGCGTAAAAATGTGAAATATTCATAGGTAGTTTCTCCTGTTTTTTGCTAAAAATTAGTGCAATTTGTATCGCATTATGTTATAATGTAATCTAAATGTGGGTGTCTTTTGAATAAATGACGGTGAAGGACATTTATATTACTGATTATACTATTCATAATTTAAAAGTAAAGAAATTATCGAAAAAAAGATTTTTTCAGACTTTTTGCTCCGTGGAGGGTTTTATGCCGAGCAGAATTTTGCAAAAATATCCAACACAAAAACTATTTGGTTTGCGTGTGTTTCTTATATCAATTATAACTGCAACAGCACTTTTTCTACCGTTTATCATAATGGGGAGCGGTGTTTTCTATTATTACGGTGATTTCAATGTTCAGGAAATTCCGTTTTATCAGCTTGTGCATGACGCCGTAAGAAACGGTGATATGGGTTGGATGCACAATGTTGACCTCGGAACGGATATGCTCTCAAGCTTCAGCTTTTATCTTCTTGGCAGTCCGTTCTTTTGGCTGACAATTCCGTTCCCGAGTGAGGCTGTACCGTATCTTATCGGACCGTTGCTGATTTTAAAATTCGGCTGTGCGTCACTTTCCGCATATCTCTATTTGAAAAGATATGTGGCTGACAGGAATTTCGCTCTTGTAGGCGGATTGCTGTATGCATTTTCGGGATTTTCAATCTACAATGTGTTCTTTTTCCACTTTCATGAACCGATGATAATGTTCCCGCTGTTGCTTGCGGCACTTGACGCATTCATCTATGACGGAAAAAGAATAGTGTTCACACTTGCGGTATTCTCTGCCTGCGTTGTGAACTATTACTTCTTTGTGGGACAGGTTCTGTTCGTAATCATCTATTTTCTTATGATTACGCTTACCAAAACCTACAAATTTAAAGTTAAAAATTTTCTCTTGCTTGCGCTTGAGGTTATCATAGGATTCCTTGCAACGGCATTCATACTGCTTCCGTCAGTGCTCGGATTAATGGGAAACCCAAGGCTTGCCGAGCTTCCGAACGGCTGGGATTCGCTTGTCTACAGTCAACCGCAAAAATACTGGCTGATAATTTTAAGCCTGTTTTTCCCCGCAGATATGCCTGCGTTTCCTGTGTTCACACCCGGCTCAAATTGCAGATGGGCGTCTGTTGCGGCATGGTTGCCACTTGTCGGAATGACGGGAGTTATCGCATATTTTCAGGTTTGCCGAAAAAGCTGGCTCAAAAAGCTTCTTGCCGTGCTTGCTGTGTTTGCGTGTGTGCCTGTTTTGAACAGTATGTTCCAGCTTATGAACAGCTCAATTTACTACGCAAGATGGTTCTATATGGGCGTGCTTATGCTTGTTCTTGCAACAATCAAGGCGTTTGAAAACAGAAAAACCGATTGGAACAGGGCGATTCGTTGGTCGGCGGGAATTACGGTAGGCGCAACTCTGCTGATAGGTCTTATGCCTGTGAGCTATACGGATGAGGAGAGCGGCGATATTCAAAATACGGTTATCGGCACTCAGGCAACATTTGAACGCTATTGGCTCTATGTTCTTATGGCTTTGTTAAGTCTGCTTACGTTCGTTCTCATAATCAAAAAATTCAGACGAAACAAAAAGAGATTTACGGTTATGCTCACTGTTGGTATCCTGAGCGTTTCGCTTTTCACCTCATATTTTATAATCGCCACAGGCTATTTCTCAAGCAGCAGTACAAATACCATCAAAGAAGATATCATAAACAGGCGTGACGGTATTACAATTGCCGATATTGACAATGTTCGCAGTGATTTTTACGAATGTGTTGACAACACGGCAATGTTCTGGCAGATTCAGAGCATTAACTGCTTTCAGAGTTCTGTTTCAACATCTATAATGCAGTTTTACGATGCACTCGGAATTACAAGGGATGTTGCGTCAAGACCTGACCTTGATGTATACGGACTTCGCCCGTTTCTGAGTTGTAAGTATCTTTTTGATTACCGTGGTGACGGAAAATCGGGAAGTCTGAATTCATTCGTTGACGAAAACGGCAACACAAGAATGCCGGGTTGGAAATATCTCAGAACGCAGAACCGTTTTGATATTTACCGCAACGAATACTACATTCCTATGGGATACACCTTTGATAAGTTCATTGCCGAAGAAGAATTTGACCTTGTGACGAACGCACACAAGTCCGAGGCTTTGCTCTACGCAATGGTTCTTCCCCGTGACCTTATGAAGAAGTATTCCGATATTACGGGCTACAGCGATGAAAAGTACAAGCTTTTGTACGGCAAACATCCGGAGGATTACGACAGCATTACGGAAAAGTTTGATTACGGTAATTCGGAGTACAAAAAGGTTTGTAATCTCAGAGCCTTGAACAGTTGTACTTCATTTGAATATACAGATAACGGCTTTAAGGCTGTTTACAATAATAAAAAGGGTGACGATAACCTGTTGTTTTTCAGCGTTCCTTACAGCGATGGTTTTACCGCAACTGTAAACGGCAAGGTGGCAGATGTTGAAAAGGTTGACTACGGCTTTATGGCTGTTAAGATTCCAAAGGGGGAAAAGTGTGACATTGTGTTCACCTACGAAACACCCGGATTTTCAACAGGTGTCAAAATAAGTCTTTGCACATTCGGAGCATTTTTAATCTACTGTGCGGTTATTGTGACCGTTAAAACAGTTAAAAAAAGAAAAAATAATAACTGATAAAGATATAATCAGCATTTAAGTACGGAGGTATTTATTATGTTTGGAAACAAAATACTTGACTTCAAAGACGAACTTTTAAAGGATCTTAACACACTTCTTTCTTTTGAATCGGTTGACGGTGAAAAGAATGACGAGTGCGATAATGCCTTGAATTTTATTCTTAAAAGAGCAGAAGATTTCGGACTGACAGGGGAGAGAACAACCGACAAGAGCGGTCATATTACCCTTGGTGACAGCGGAAAGCTTTGCGGTGTGCTTACTCACCTTGATGTTGTTCCTGCGGGAAACAGCTGGAGCGTTCCGCCGTATGCGCTTACCGAAAAGGACGGCAGACTTTACGGCAGAGGAATTGCAGACGACAAGGGTGCGGCTCTTGTTACTCTCTATTGTTTGAAAGCAATCAAGGACAGCGGTGTAAAGGGTGTGAACACTCTGCGTGCTATTTACGGCACGGGTGAAGAAACGGGTATGGAGGATATGGAAAATTATTTCAAGAAAAATCCACTTCCCGACATGGCATTCACTCCCGACAGCGACTACGGCATCTGCTTTGCCGAAAAGGGTATTCTTCAGCTTGAAGTCAGCACACTTTTAAATAATGCAACAACACTCAGCCAGTTCCATGCAGGCAGAGCAGTTAATGCAGTTCCCGACAGAGCGTATGTAATGCTTGATTCGTCAGACTATGACGAGCAGACTCTCATGCGCCTTGCAGACGCAAGTGACGGTGATTTTGAATTTAATTACACTATTGACGGTCTTATGATAATCAGCCGCGGCAAAGCGGCTCATGCGTGTGAACCGGACAAGGGTTACAATGCCGCAGCGGCACTTGTTGACCTTATCTCAAATGTTTACACAACAAAGGAAACAGGTTCAATCTGTTCATTTATTGACTACGCAATCAACAAGGAAACAAACGGCAGATCACTCGGTCTTAAAATGAGCGATGCTGTTTCGGGCTCGCTCACCGTAAACCTCAGCAGCGTGAATATTGAGGGACAGACCGCAAAGGCTGTGTTTGATATCCGTTATCCCGTTACAGTGAGCGGGAACAGAGTTCTCAAACAGTTCAAAAAGGTTGCAAAAATCAGCGACCTCAAGGTTACGGTTCTCAATCACGAAGAACCGCTTTATGCCGATAAGGACAGCAAGCTTGTAAAGCTTCTCTCTGACGCTTATGAAAGCGTAACAGGTGAAAAGGCTGAGCTTTATTCAACAGGCGGCGGAACATACGCAAGAATGCTCGGAGGTAACGGTGTTGCATTCGGTCCTGCATTCAAAAACGATGATGTTCGTATGCACAATGCAGACGAAAGTATGGACAAAGAGAATTTCTTTAAACACGCTCAGATTTGCCTTGAGGCAATGTACAGAATGTTTACTGACGGAGAATAATGCGTTTCGTTATGAACAAATTCAGATGAAAAGGGAATGCTAATGAATACGGAAAAAACTGTTAGAAAACAGGCAAAAAAGGTTCTTGAGGGAAACCGGTCGGTAATTATCTCAGAGATAATGGTCACTGTGCTTGCATTTTTGACAGGGCTGTTTGCGTTCAGCCTTGCAATGTCTGTGGCAGGACTTTATGATGTAAAAAATCAGAATCAGACTCAGCAGATGCTTACAATGATTTTTGGACTTGTATTTTTTGCTTTTGTTGTTGTGTGTCTGCCGCTCATAAACGGAGTTTACAGAAGTGTGTGTAATGTAGTCAGGGGCAGAGAGTGCAGTCCTCTTGATGTTTTTTACTATTATAAAAAGCCGAAATTATTTTTTAAGTCTGTTATTCTTGATGTAATTTCAGTCGGCTTGTTTTTTATCATAAGCGGTCTGCTCAATGTGTTCAATTATCTTAGTGCGGTTTCGGATAAAATAATTGACAATTCACCCTCACTCACGGCGGTTGTGGCTGTATTGCTTGTTTTGGCGTTTATCGTCAGCACTGCGGTTGTTGTGGTGTGTTACATTATTTTTGTTCATTATACATTTTTGGCTTACGGTTTTAACGAACATCTGCCGCTCGGAATTTATCTTCCGAGAATGATGGCTTTTTCAATAAAGAACTTCATCTCCACAATAAAGCTGTTTATCGGTTTTATCGGTTGGGCGGCTTTGTGCTTTTTTGTTGTTCCGGCATTTTATGCCGTACCTTATTTTCTGACAGCCTCTGCAATGTCTGCAAAATGGTTGTTCGAGCTTGAAGGGAGCAGAGATATTATATGTTAGTTTCACTTTGTATGATAGCCTATAACGAATCGAATGCTTTGAGCGGACTTTTCAGAGATATTGCACTTCAGGACTATCCGCATGATAAAATTGAGGTGGTATTTGTTGACAGTATGTCAACCGATGATACTAAAGAGAAAATGGAAAAGTTCCGTGACACCGACTACGGCTTTTGGAATGTGTCAGTTGTTCAATGTGTAAAGCGTAATCAGGCAACCTCATGGAATGCCGCTCTGATGACTGCAAAGGGAGATGTTATCATAAGGGTTGACGCTCATGCAAGAATTCCGAGAAACTTTGTTTCTCGAAATGTTTATAACATCAGGCAGGGCGAAAATGTTGTAGGCGGCGGCAGACCGAATATCACTTCAAATGTTTCAAGCTGGAAGCTTACCTTGCTTGCGGCTGAGGATTCTCTGTTTGGCAGTTCGGTTGCGTCATACAGACGACCGCTTGCGCAAAAGGAATATCTTGACAGCCTTTTTCATGCGGCTTACCGCAGAGAGGTTATTGCCAAGGTCGGCGGATTTAACGAAAATCTCGGCAGAACCGAGGATAATGAATTTCACTACCGCATAAGAATGGCGGGCTACAAGATGTGCTGTTGCCCCGATATTATTTCGTATCAGCATTCACGAAACGACCTTCACGGAATGATAAGGCAGAAGTATTCAAACGGACGGTGGATAGGACTTACACTCTCGGAATGTCCCGGTTGTCTTTCATACTTCCACTTTGCACCGTTTCTTTTTGTAATGGCACTTCTCGGCTGTTCCGTGCTTGCATTTCTCGGACTTCCGCTTTTTTTGTACATTCTTTTGATAATCTACGGAATGTTTGATATTGTAAACGCTGTCGGATGTTGCACAATGAAAAATGTTCAGCCTCAGTTTGTGTTTTTGCCGTTCATTTTCCCGTTGCTCCATGTTGCTTACGGAATAGGCACAATTGTTGGTTTGATTCAGATTCCGTCATGGCGAAAGAAAATCAAAAACAGCGGTGCGAAAGAACACATTGAAAAGGTAAAAAGAAAAATCAGGGAAAACACACTTCCCGGTCATTCATACAAATAATTTTTTGGGCGGATAATCTCCGCCCGTATTTGATATTTACGGAGATACTTATGACTGAAAAAGTAGAACTTACCCCCGAACTTTTGCGTGAGTTACAGCTTAAACAGCTTGATATGCTCGTGTATTTCAGGGACTTTTGCGAAAAGAACAATCTCACATTCTATCTCATTGGCGGTGCGTTAATCGGTGCGCTCAGAAACGGCGGATTCGTTCCGTGGGATGATGATGTTGATGTTATGCTGCCACGAGAGGACTACGAAAAGCTGTACAAGCTTTGGCATGAACAGGGCGCAGACGGAAGATTCCGACTTCTCAAAACCGACAGCGATATGTTCACGGGCAATATTTTTATGACCGTAACCGACACAAATTACACTATGGTCAAGACAAATCAGACCGAGGTTGATATTCCGCACGGACTTGTGCTTGATGTCTTTCCGCTTGATGTTTGTCCCGACAGCCGTTTTGCACGCAAAATGCAGTATGTGTGGACAATGCTTTATTCGCTGTTTTTGGCTCAGGTTGTTCCCGAAAAGCACGGTGGAATTGTGGGGGCAGGCAGTAAGGCTTTGCTTTCAATTTTCAGAGGAAAAAAGCTCCGAGAAAAGATTTGGAGAACTGCCGAAAAGCATATGATTAAGTACAGGCTTGATAAAAACAAGTGTGTAACGGAGCTTTGTTCAGGCCCTCATTGGATGAAAATTGAGTATCCGAAACACATTTATTCGGGCGTTGATTATGTCACATTTGAGGGCATAAAAATGCCGTGTATGTCTGGCTATGACGAGTATCTCAGAATGGTTTTCGGTGATTATATGCAGCTTCCGCCGGTTGAGGACAGAGTGCCACACCACGATATTGCATATCTTGACCTGAACTCACCGTGTGAAATTTATGACAGCAAAAGAAAGAATGAGCAAAAATAACGGTGCATTATGGAGCTTATAAGAGATAATTGGACTAAAAATGACTATGATGATTTTGTAGAAGAACTTCGTTCATATGCCGATGAAAAGTACAGAAGCTTTCATTCCTCATTGATTCCCGACAATGACAAGGGCTTTTTTATCGGAGTAAGAATGCCTGTTATGCGAAAGCTCGGCAAGGAAATTTCTAAGGGCAACGGACGCAGTTTTTTAGAGCAGACAACCGATAATTCTTATGAAGAAAAAACAATGCGAGGTATTGTAATCGGTTTGCTCAAAACCGAAAGCTATGAAGAATTTTTGATGTACAGCGATGATTTTGTACAGCGTATAGACAGCTGGGCGGTTTGCGACGGCTTTTGTGCAAATTTAAAGCAGACGAAAAAGTATAAATCAGAATTTTTCCCTCATGTTTGCGAATACACAAAAAGCGACAATCCGTGGATAATTCGTGCAGGTCTTGTGCTGATGCTCGACTATTATCTTGAAGATGAGTACATAGACACGGTGCTTGAATGTTGCGACAATGCGAAAAATCCGCATTATTATGTGAGTATGGCAAGGGCATGGCTTGTTGCAACTGCACTTGCAAAGTGCAGAGAACAGACCATGCGGTACATAAAGTCAAATTCGCTTGATAATGCAACCTTTAATAAAATGATTCGGAAATGCGTTGAAAGTTTCAGAATTGACGATGAAACGAAAAAATATCTCAAAACATTGAAGAGATATTGACAAATCCGAAAATCGGCATATAATATAATCAACAGTTGTCTTCGGGGCGGAGTGAAATTCTCCACCGGTGGTTAAAGTCCACGAACAGGTGAAAGCCTGCCGAGTCTGTGAAATTCAGACACCGACGGTTATAGTCCGGATACGAGAAGATGCGGCAGAACAGGCGGTTCGTCTGTTTTATTTTGGTACGCAATCCCGTTACATTTGTAGCGGGATTTTTCTTTTCCCGACAACTCGAAATAATTTTTCAGGAGTGGTCGTAATGACAAAATCAAAAGCAAAAACAATTAATTCAGACAACACGGCAAAGACAACAAAGCTTTCCGTAACCGCAATGCTTGCGGCGCTTTCGGCAGTTCTTATGTTCTTTGAATTTCCCCTCGGATTCATCGCACCTTCATTCTATGAGTTCGATTTTTCCGAAGTTCCCGTTCTTGTCGGAACATTCAGCATGGGGCCGATTGCCGGTGTAGTAATTGAATTTGTAAAAATTCTCGTTAAGTTTCTTATCAAAGGTACAAGCACAGGCGGAGTAGGGGAGCTTGCAAACTTTCTCATCGGCTGTTCGTTTATCCTGCCGGCAGGTTTCATCTACAAGTACAAAAAAACAAGAGTCGGTGCGATTGTTGGAATGCTTACGGGTACGGTTGCAATGGCGGCTATCGGTGTGGTTCTTAACACATTCGTGCTTGTTCCGCTCTACTCGTCATTTATGCCGCTTACAGAAATTATCAAAATGGGACAGGCAATTTTCCCTGCAATTGACGGCACATTTACATTCTGCCTGTACTGCGTAGGTCCGTTCAACATCATTAAGGGACTCATCATTTCGGTAGTTGTTTTCATAATCTACAAGCCGCTTTCAAGACTTATCAACAGCCTCGATGCTCTTCTTACAAAGAAGAAAAAAGCAACGGTTCAGTAAACCCGAAATTAATTTTTGGTTGACAAACAGCAAATTCAGGCGTATAATAGCATACGGTGTCGAAAGGCATCTATCACAGAGTAGAAATTTGTGCGTGAAGTGTTTTGCGGACGGGGAGTTGCCGCAAGAACGAAAGGTTTATCCTGCGGTACAGATTTCGCATCCCGCTGTTACTTTGGGACATATAATTCAGCGGGCAGAGCAATCTGTCCGCTTTTTTCTTCCTGAAGCAACAACAGAGATTCAGGAGGTAAAAAATATGTCACAACTCAAAAAAATTCAAAGCTCTTTGCTTGAAATGAAGAGTATCTACGCTCTTGCGGCAATTGCAATGCTGCTTGCACTCCGTATTGTTCTTGGATTTTTTGCAAACAGCACACTTCCGTTTTTCGGAAACAATGTAAAGCTCAGTGCAGCGTTCCTTCCCATTGCCGTAACAGGCGTAATGTTCGGACCGATTCCTGCCGCAATTGTCGGTGCTTTGGGAGATATTCTTTCATTTATCATTGCCCCGACAGGCGCATATTTTCCCGGCTTTACAATCAACGGCTTTATTACAGGTTTTATCTACGGTATGTTTCTTTATAAGAACAATGTAACTCCGCTCAGAGTTGTTCTTGCATGGTTTACAAATATGCTCTGCGTTGAAACATTCCTTACGGCTTTTTGGCTTTACACACTCTACGGCGGCGGTTCAACACCGTACACAGTTTATCTTACAGCAAGATTCATCAGTGTTGCCGTTAAGTGCATTCCCGAGATTATTCTTGTGTTTGCTCTTGGTAAGCTTGCAGGTAAAATTCGTGTTCCGCACGCAATAAAGAGAACCTGATGAAAAACTAATGCAAAATTTTAAGGTTGGAAATCGACTGCTCCCCGCAGTAGTTTCCAACCTTTTTTGTTTTTGTGAAAAATAATTTTTTGTAAACATAAATTCACCTAATTCGGGCATTGGAATTGTTTTTCTATCAAACTATCTGCTCGAATTGGGAACGGCGGCTCGCCGTGCTGGCGGATAATATCCGCGGGTTGCATACCGGAACTTGGTGATTCTGCTGAACTCTTTGGGAGTATAGCCGGTGATGTGTTTGAACTTGCGCTCGAAATGCCGTTG
>OODG01001025.1_pt1 | contig 19736 bp, 18 predicted proteins | sample 1671621 | NCBI WGS metagenome assembly OODG01 (sample SAMN06348175, study PRJEB24527) | human gut metagenome | biome: human gut; feature: ankylosing spondylitis patient; material: feces | host: Homo sapiens | place: China | collected 2015-10 | reverse complement strand
GGCGTCAAAATCCAGCAGGGTGTTGTCGATGTCGATAAAAATCATCTGCATGGGGTACCTCTCAGATAAAGAACTTACGGTGCAGGCTGCGCCGCAGGGGCTTGCACATGGCGATGACCAGCAGCATGGCCCCCAGCACCACCCCCGCCGCCAGCGGGTAGAAGGACCAGAGGAACGTCTCATGCAGGCCGAAGGTCAGGTTCAGCAGAAACTCCACCAACACCGCCATGCCGCCGGACAGGATCAGCGCCCCGCCGCAGATGTACAGCGCCGCGCCGGGCAGATACCGCAGCAGCGTCACCATGGCGCACACCAGCAGCCCTGCCGCGCCTGTGACCGGCAGCGCAAAGGTCAAAAACCAGTGGCCTCCGGTGGCGTAGTTCACATACAGCAGGAACACGCCGATGGCCGCGAAGTCAATGGGCACGAAGATCACCGGGTTGGGCCGCTTAAACCACAGAGGCAGCACCGCCAGGATATACAGCAGCAGCAATCCGCCCACGGCAAAGCCGGACCAGACGATGGTCCCGTTGATGCGCCAGTCGCACAGCACGGTGATGACCGCCGGCAGCAGCATACACACAGAGATGACGAACAGCACGCCGATGCGGCTGACCTCCTCGTGGCGGGGGTGGTCAGCCGGCGGGTAGGGCGGCTCACCCTGTCCGCAGGGCAGATCGGGATGAAATACCCGAGTGCCGCACAGGGGACAAACGCGCTCGCTGTCCGCCAGCTCCACGCCGCATTTGATACAATACATAAGAAAGGCTCCTTTCTCCCGTTGTGTCAGCGCATATTGCTCTCGACCTTAACGGGCAGTCCCAGCCGATGCAGCACGCGGTAGAAGTGATACTCCAGCTCCGGCTCCCGGATACTGCGGATACAGTTGATATAGGCTGTATCCCCCCAGGTGACCACACCGCAGTTGTGGGGTGCCTTGGCCTGTACACCGATGATAAAATCCATACGGCGCACATAGGGCACCATCACCTCCGGCAGCTCCACGCGGCCCAGGTTGGACAGGCACAAGCAGGACTTACACTCGCCCACCGTGTCAAACACGGCCTTCATGGCGATATTCTTGATGAACAGCGGCATGACCCGCAGCACGGGCGAACGTTCGCTGGCCACATTGGCGGCAAACTTGGCCCGCATGGTCCAGCGGTTGTTCTCCAGCCCCATCTTGTGGTGCACCAAGGCACACAGCTCCTGAAAGCTGCACGCCCCCAGCCGCGGATCGATCTCCGGGGTAATATAGGACGCAAAGTTCCGCAGCGTTTTGCTGGGGAACAGCTTTCGCAGATTTACCGGCAGCAGCACCTTCACCGGTTTGCGGTGGCGGGGGTTGGGCACCTTCTCCGCCTGCAGCTCCAGAATAGCCTGCATCATGGCGGCACACAGCAGCTCCGTCACGGACACGCCGTGGTCTTTGGCGCAGGAACGCAGCTTATCCGCCGGCACCATCAGCGTCACCAGGTCCTTGTAGCCATCTGTCTCCGGTGTGCCGGTCAGGTGCCAGGCCGTGGCCTCGGCGCGGCTGGCGGTCACATCTCCGGCATACCGGGCAAAGCTGTCCTCCAGCTCCTCCGGCGACGGCTCCTCTAACCGTCCCAGTACGCCCTTTTCCGCAGGGACGGAGATACCGTACTTCTCACTGAGATACTCCGCCAGCAGCGATTTGACGAACACCAGCGCGCCGGTGCCGTCGGTCAACGCATGGAAAAACTCCACCGCAAAGCGGTCCTTATACACCAGCACCCGGAAGGCGCACTGCCGCACCTGGCGGAACGGCGCATGGGCCAGCGGGCAACTCTTTTCGTCCTGTATGGGCGGCGTGTGGGGTATCTCCTCCAGATAGTACCAGAACACACCCCGCCGCAGCCGTACGGCAATGGACGGGAAACGCCGCACCGTCACATCCAGCGCCGCTGCCAGCACCGCGCGGTCTACCGTCTCCGCCAGCGTGGCGGAGATGCGGAAAAAATTGTTCCAGTTGCGCCGCTTGGCAGCGGGATATATCTTGGCCGCGTTGTCCAGACGCATCCACCGCAGGCTCCGGGCCGGGGACAGGTTCTGCGTCATAAAGCGGTTGATCTCATAGATATCCTGCTCCATGTTCTCCTGCAGGCAGTAGAGCACATAGGCGTGCCAGCGCCCCGGCGCGATGATCAGCCTGCTTTTGCTCCCGGCCTTTTTCAGCCGTTCATGCAATCCCCGGGCGTCATCCAGCAATATCTCATCGCCGCCGGCGAAGATCAGCGTCGGCGGAAAGCCCGTCAGGTCGCCCAGCAGGGGCGAACACAGCGGGTCCGTGGGGTCCTGCGTATAGCACCTGGCGTAGAATTGCAGCAGCTCCTCCGTCAGGGACGGATCGTTGTCCCGGTTGAATTCGTAGGACTTCCCGGAACCGGTCAGGTCCACCCAGGGCGAGATGGCGATGAGCCCGCAGGGCAGCGCCCGGCCCAGCTGCTTCAGCCTCAGGCACAGGGCGCAGATCAGCCCGCCGCCGGCGCTCTCGCCGCACAGCAAAATCTGCTGCGGCGCGTAGCCCTTTTTCAACAAATAATCGTAGGCAGTCAGCGCATCCTCCAACGCGGCGGGATAGGGATTCTCCGGCGCCAGGCGGTACGCCCCGCAGAACACCCGCACGCCGCACTCGCTGGCCAGCGTGGCCGCAAAGCCCTTAGCATAATCCAAACTACCGCAGGTATAGCCGCCGCCGTGGAGATACAGCACCACGCCGCTGCGGCGCTCGTCCTTGGGCATGACCCACGCGCCCTTGAACTGCTCGAAGTCGTGGTCACGGAAGATCACCTCCCGCTTGTGCAGGGCGCTCATCAACTCGCCCAACTTATCCTGTCCCTTGCGGGTGGTCTCCAGTGAGCAGCCCGCCACAAAGGGCTTAAAAAAATTCAATTGTGAACGCACCAGCTTTGCCGATAATTCCATTGTGGTCGTTCCTTTCCTCGTTGCTGATAGATGATTATACCATATTGTGCAAGTCTTGTAAACCAAGCCAAACCGGACGAACGAGCCGCTTTTGTACCGCGTCTCAAACACGAGTCTTTTCTTTACAGCCGCAGTACAGCCATGGTATACTGAGGCAAAAGGATCCGGACAGGGGTGATGACACATGTCCTCAGGGAAAAGATCGGTGTGGAAACGGCGGGTACGGGAATTCTGCAATTACCTGCTGTGTCTGGTATTGGGCGGTATATTTCTCTTCATGGGTCTGACCCAGCCGATATATACGGAAGAAAACACCATGGAAATTTACGCCGCCTCCGAAGAGGCACTGATGTCCAGTCAAGAGTGCAGACTATATCCTATTCCGTTGTTGATATGCACGGACGGAACGGAATACACCTTTGGCTTTTCGTGCTATAAGAAGATTCCTTCCGATTTCAACAGCACTCCTCATTCGATTCGTATCCGTGTCTATACCGGCTATAATTGGCGGCCTTGGGATGCGACTCCTGAAATCGCAGAGCTGGAAGCGGATGGTACGCTGTGTTTTTCACTGCGTGATTCTAACAGAGAGCGGAAAACCAGCCGGGTAATTCTCGTTTCGATCGGCGCAGCATTTACCGGCATCTTTGCACTTAGCGCATACGACATTTTCCTGTCACCGACTGTGCAGAGGAAACGTCAAGCGAAGGAACGAGCGAAACGGAAAGCACAAAAACGAGATAGAAGCAACCGTGAGTCAGCTCCCAAAAGTTAGACAACTCCGGCCTGCTTCGACTCAGCAAAAAAGGCGGCTGACGCCGCCTTTTTTGTGTTTTACAGATCCAGCTTCAGATCGCCGTCCTTGATCCAGCCGCACTTCCGCAGCGGAATGGCAATGAGCCACGTCAGCACTGCAGGCAGCACAAAGGAGATCAGCACCAGGCCCAGCCAGTCCATGCCGGTGATGGCGGCCTTCGTCCCGGCGGCCACGTCGTTGACCCAGCCGGTGTATACGCCGATCTGTCCCACCAGACCGCAGGTGCCCATGCCGGAGGACACCGGCGCGCCATTCATCTCCAAGCGGAACAGGCAGGTGGCGACAGGGCCGGTGATGGCGGCAGCCAGCGTAGGCGGTATCCATATCCGGGGATTGCGGACGATATTGCCCATCTGCAGCATACTGGTGCCCAGGCCCTGGGCGGCCAGGCCACCCCAGCGGTTTTCACGGAAGCTCATAACGGCGAAGCCCACCATCTGGGCGCAGCAGCCCGCCACGGCGGCGCCGCCGGCCAGGCCTGTCAGCCCCAGAGCCGCACAGATGGCGGCGGAGGAGATGGGCAGCGTCAGCGCCACGCCGATGACCACGGAGACGATGATGCCCATGAAGAAGGGCTGCAGCTCCGTTGCCCACATGATGGTCTGTCCCACGGCGGAGGCCGCCGTGCCCACCGGCGCGGCGATCAGCGAGGCGAAGCCCACGCCCACCAGCACGGTGACGATGGGCGTCACCAGAATGTCGATCTTCGTCTCCTTGCTGACGGCCTTGCCGATCTCTGCGGCCACGATGGCCACGAACAGCACCGCCAGAGGGCCGCCCGCGTCGCCCATGTAGTTGGTGGCAAAACCCACGGGGATCAGTGAGAACAGCACCAGCGGCGGCGCGTTCAGCGCCCGGGCGATAGCCACCGCCATGCCGGGGCCTACCATAGCCGAGCACAGCCCGCCGATGGTGTAATGCACCGCGCCGTCACCCGTGCCGATGGTGACGATGACGGCGTTCAGGAATCCGATGTGGAACTGCTGGCCGATGGTGTTGAGAATGGTTCCCACCAGCAGCGTGCAGAACAGTCCCTGGGCCATGGCCCCCATGGCGTCGATAAAATAGCGCTTGGCGGAGAAAACGATGTCCTTTCGTTTCAGAAAGGCACGGAGCTTTTCCATCGCGGTATACCTCGCTTGTCAGTTTTCTCCATTATAGGCATACTTGACCGCCCTTGTCAACCGCCGCTGTTCTTTTCTGCCTGCCGCCGCAGCCACCAGAACACCGCCGCACCGTCCGCAGCCTCCCCCCGCCGCAGCGCAAATGCCTGGCGCTCCGGGTGCCACTGTACCCCCAGCACCGGCAGGCGGCTGTGACATATCCCTTCGATCACGCCATCCGCCGCCCACTGCCGCACACCCAGCCCCCGCCCCAGGCGGCAGACGGCCTGGTGGTGGTTGCTGTTGACCCGCGGCGTGGTGCCCACCAGCTCCGCCAGTTCACCCACCGCCCGTGTATCATGCAGAATATCGCCCGCCTTGACCTGGTGTCCCGGCACACGTGCATACAGTGTCCCGCCGAAAAACACGTTCAGCGCCTGCATTCCCCGGCAGATACCCAAAATCGGCTTCTCCGCTGCCGCATAGGCTCTGATCGTCCGGATCTCATCCTCCGGCAGCCGATCCGCGATATCCCCACCGCCGGGAAGCAACAGCGCAGCGCACGGGCCGGCCGCCTCGCGCCCTACCACCGGCGTCAGGTCCACTGCTCGCAGCGCTTCCATGTAGTTTACATAATTTAGGTCATCATCCCAGATCAGCACCCGCTTCTCCATAGTCGTCCCCCCTCTCCCATCAGTACATGCGCCGCCGCGTCAAAATATACCCCGCAGAAAAAGAAGTTGCACCCCAGCGGAAAGTATGGTATGATACACCCCGTGACAAGCAGCGGTATCGAAGTGGTCATAACGGGGCTGACTTGAAATTTCGGCGGGATCTGTGAATTTCGTCCTCCTGAAAACCCCTGCTAATTCCAGGTTTTCAAAATTTCAAATCGAATACTTTTATGTTTTCTCTCCTGCTTTTCTCTCCAAAAGATTTTGCGAGTTAAAAACAGGCGAAAATATACGGAGATGTACCCAAGCGGTTGAAGGGTCCGCACTCGAAATGCGGTAGGTCGGCTCAAACCGACGCGAGAGTTCGAATCTCTCCATCTCCGCCACCGAAAAAGCCTGTAATCAAGCCGATTATGGGCTTTTTTCTTATACCTTTTTCTAAGAGTAAGTGATCAAAGCAGACTTTTGTTTTTCTCTCCGGATTTTCGGCTTAGCCCTCCCTCCAACGACTTCCGAAGTCGCCGCCCTCCGGTAGAGCAAGCCCTGTCTCCATTGCCTGTGCCGAGGTGATTTTAGACTTGTAATCCAGGTGGGCGTAGATGTTCGCCGTGGTGGTAAAGTCGCTGTGTCCCAGCCACTCCTGAATGTGCTTGAGGGGGACGCCGTTGGCCAGCAGCAAGCTGGCGCAGCTATGGCGCAGATCGTGAAAGCGCATCCGGCGCAGGCCGTGGTCCTCCAAGAATTTCGGGAATGCCGAGGTCAAATAATTGGCCCGCATCCGCTCCCCCAGCTCGTCCACAAATACAAAGCCATCATACTCGTGATTGTAACAGTTGCCGCAGACCTGCTTGTTCAGCTCCTGCGCCCCAGCAAGCAATTTTGACTGTTCGGGCAGGGGACCTGAACAGTCAAAATCAGCAAGCGGGTACTCGCTTGCTGTGCTTGCTGACCACTTCGTACCCCCGTATTTTCCCCTCTACCCATACTACAATCCGAACAGGGCGTTTTGGCCAGTTTTGGAGGACTTTTTCAAAAAAATGTCGCTCCTATCCGTAACTTTTCGCTGCCCACTTCACCAGACGCCTTGTGGTTCTTCGGATATTCGTATATAATGTATCGTGTTGAGTATTATCCATGCGGAGGTGCGGTATAAACGGGATCAATGGCTATATCTCCATTCGGGAGGCGTCCTACCGTTGGGGCGTGTCGGAGCGGCGGGTCAATCAGTATTGCGCCGAGGGGCGGATCCCCGGCGCGTCCCGGTCCGGGCGTTCATGGGCGATCCCGGAAAACGCGGAAAAGCCGTCCGACCCGCGCTTTCGGAAGCAGCACCGCGATTCCGGCAGGACAAGCACCTGACGGACACCTGGCTACATTGGAAACATCCGCAAAAAGGAGGTGAACAGTATGGCTTGCGACGAGGCTTTGTACCGCCAATATCTGAGCGGCGACGACGCGGGGCTGGAGGTCCTGATGAAAAAATTCGGCGACCCCCTGACCTTGTATATCGACGGCTATCTGCATGACGTTCACGAGGCAGAGGAGCTGATGCTGGATGTTTTCGCCTATCTGTTCACCAAAAAGCCGAAAATACGGGACGGCGGCTTCAAGGCCTATCTCTTTAAGGCGGCGCGGCACATGGCGCTGCGCCATAAGCGCAAACGAAAGCCCTTGTTCAGCCTCGATGCGCTGACCGACGAGCCGGACGGGCGACTGCTGGCGGAGGAGGTCGTACGTTCGGAGGAGCGAAACCGCATCCTGCACTTCTGCATGAGCGAAATGAACCCAGACTATCGAGAGGTTTTGTATCTCACCTATTTTGAGGATATGAGCTACGCGCAGGCGGCGGAGGTCACGGGAAAAACGGTAAAACAGATCACCAACATGGTGTATCGCGGAAAAGAGAGCCTGCGACGGCTGCTGGAACGGGAGGGCATCACAAATGCGGAGCCATGAGGAACGGATAACGGAAACAAAACGGCGCATCACCAAAATTGAGCGCGAGAAACGGCGGCGGCGCGATACGATTACCATAGTTTCCGCTGTGGCGGCGTGCCTTGCGCTGCTCATCGGCGCGTCCCTCGCCATGCCCGGCATTGCCGCAAGCATCCAGACCGGCGATTATTCCGGCTTTGAAACGGCGGCAAGCATCTTTCACGGCGGCGCTGCCTTGGGATACATCGTCATCGGGCTGCTGGCGTTTTTACTCGGCGTGTGCGTGACCGCTCTGTGCTTCCGGCTGCGTCAGATGAGCCGTGAGGACGATCAGAACAAAGAAAGCGAGGGGATTCATGGAGCTGATTGAGAACCTGCTGCAACTGCTGTTCACGTTCGTTGGCGCGTTGCTTTCGGGCATATCCTACCGGAAAAGTCGCAGGCAGGCGTATTTTCTGCTGCTGTGCTTCTACGGCTGCTTTGCCCTCGGCGCGCTCTACTGGACGCTGTATCTGCTGCTGTTCGATACCACACCCCGGGTCTTTTATGTGTCGGAGTTCGGCTGGGTGGCCAGCCTCATCTTCCTGCGCATTTTGCAAGCAACGCTCGCCACTCAGGACGAGCGCAGCTTCCGCTGCCGCAGGGCGTGGCTCGCGCCTGCGTTCGGCGTGCCGCTGCTGGCGTTCTACTGCACCTTTGGTGACATTCTCTCCAACCTGATCTGGTGCGGCATGATGATATGGCTCTCTTACTGCGCCATTCGAGGGCTGGTCTACGCCAAGGGACAGACAGGCGCGGCGCGGAATATGCGGTATTTCCACATAGGGGTACTGTGCTTTGTGTTTGCGGAATATCTGCTGTGGACGGTAGGCTGCTTCTGGCCCAACACCTCTCCGGCCAGCCCCACCTTCTGGTGCGATATGCTACTGACGCTTGCGATTCTGGGGCTGCTGCCCGCCACGAGAAAGGCGGTGGACGCATGACCTACATCGAAAACATCTTCCTCTGCATGGTGTCTCCGCTGCTGGTGGCCGCCCTGTGCATGGGCAGGCGGCAGCTCCGCTTTTTCCTGTTCTGCATCGCCGGGATGGGGGTGTGCCTGCTTTCAGCCTACATCAACACCTTCCTTGCGGCGGTGTGTCAGGCGGACGCCCTTGCCGCCACGGCGGAGATCGCGCCGGTGGTGGAGGAAATGATGAAGCTGCTGCCGCTGGTGTTCTATCTTCTGGTGTTTGAGCCGGAGGGCGATAAAATCAAAGCTGCCGCCATCACGGTTGCCCTGAGCTTCGCCACCTTTGAAAACGTCTGCTATCTCATCCAGAACGGCGCGGACCGCTTTTCCTTCATCTTCTTCCGGGGCTTCGGCACGGGAGCGATGCACGTCCTCTGCGGACTGATCGTGGGCGGCGGGCTTACATACACATGGCGGCGGACGTGGCTGAAGGTCGCGGGCACCTGCGGGCTGCTGGGCGCGGCGATAACATTCCATGCCATATACAATCTGCTCATTGCCTACGGCGGCGCGGCGCAGTACATCGCCTATGCCCTGCCGGTGCTGCTGGTGGCGGCGGGAAGATGGTCCGCTTTCCACTTATCGCGGAGGAAATAACCGAATATCCACTCTTGAGAGCTGCTTTTTGGCGGCTCTCAAATTTTTTTGAAAAATTTTGCGTTTTGGGTGAGAGTTTTTTCGATTTTTTGTACCTATATAAGTGAAGGGGTTTTTAAGCCGCATTTCAAAAAATCCAGAGAGGAGGTTCAAACGAAATGTACGATACCGCAAGACGGGTCGCACTCGTCAAGCAGCGGGTGCGGGAAAACACCCGCCGGAAGCAGCGGCGCGGCATCTATGGACTGAGTGCCGCGTGTATGCTGCTGTTCGCGGCACTGATGCAGGCGGCGGGCACGGTCGTCGGGCCGGGGCAACCGGAAGCATGGGGCGTATTCGGCGCGATGCTGCTGCGGGAGGACGCGGGCGGCTATGTGCTGGTAGGCGTTGTCTGCTTTGCAACGGCGGTGGTCATCACCGCGCTGTGCTTCCGGCTCAGAAGCAGAGAAAAACAGAAAAAAGGCGCGGCGAACAAGCACGCCCGACACGAAAAGGAGGAGAAAAGCCAATGAAGAAACGAATACTCAGCATCCTGCTCCTATGCTGCATGGTGCTGACGCTGCTGCCGACAGCGGCCTTTGCTGCGGGTGAGCTACCGGATGTCAAGCTTTCCGTCCCAACGACGTTTGACAAGATAGTGCACCTTACGGGGCAGAACGGAGAACTGAAAATCAAGGACAGCAAGACCTATCTGATCAAGGGCTCCACAGATCCGAACTGGTATTTTCAGCATAGGATCAAAATTGATGGCAAGAACAATACGCCGCACATCTTTCTGGACGGCGTCCGCCTTCAGGCACCCGAGGACGGCCCTGCCATCGAGCTTTACGGCGGCGCCTCCGCCTGCCTGTACTTTATCGGCGGGGACAGCGAGCTGACCGGCGCGGAGAACTTCGCCGCGCTGCAGAAAAACAAAACCGATGGCTATCTCCGGGTTCTGGTGCAGACGGGGACAAAGCTCACGTGTGAAGGCGGCAGGTATGGCGCTGGCATCGGAGGCTCAAAGGTCGGAATCAAGAAGTTCTCGCAGGGACACGGCATGAACCTTCATTTCGGCTCTCTGGCGACGGATATCTATGGCGGTGAGATTCTTGCGACCAGCGGCGTATACGGTGCGGGTATCGGCGGCGGTCAGGGCGGCGTCGGCGAGTGGATTTATGTGTATTCCGGCAAGCTGACGGTGCGGTCCGTTTCGGAAGGCGCAGGGATCGGTGGCGGTCAGGGCGGCCCCGGACGCTTTATTTATATCAAGGGCGGCACGGTAAATGCCGGCAGCGAGTCAGGCGGAGCAGGAATAGGCAGCGGCGATCAAGACGGACAGAACAAGTCGGAAGATGCGCATCATATCGAGATTTCCGGTGGAACGGTCGAAGCTTGGAGTAACTATGCCGGCGCGGGCATCGGCGGCGGAAGAAACGGTTCGGGCCGTGACATTTCCATCACCGGCGGCAATGTGAAGGCGCAGGGCTACTTGGGCGCGGGCATCGGCGGCGGCATGAACGGCGACAGCGGGAACATTCTGATCAAGGACACAACGCTGACTGCGCTGGCCTTTCCGCTTTATCAGGACTACGGTTATACAGAGCTGTCTGCATCCGCGGTCGGAAGAGGCTCGAACCGGGCGTACTACATGGCAGTGATGCAAGATCAGGAATTTGCAATGATTATAGAAGAGAACATCAAAATCGGAGCCTCGGACGGGAAGTCCGTGTGGCTGAGCGCGACAGGGTGGCAGTGGCGCCACAACCAGGAACCGTATAAGAAGTACTGGGGCACCACAACGGAGCTTCTTATCCCCAACGAAAATGGGCGCGTGGACCTGCAGCGGTTGAGCCTGCCATATGCCTACAATTACGGCAGAGTGATCAGCAAGCTGGAGCTGCGCTGCGAGGAAAGCACATGCAGCCATGAACTGGGTTGGACGGACCGGGACGGCTGCCACATCTGGGCCTGTGTGAAATGCGGCGCGCGAGACCCCGCTGCGGAAATGTCCAAACAAAACGCCAAACACATTCCCGGCGACTGGAGCAAGCAGAAGCAGCTCTGCACTGTGTGCGGCTATGTGATGGGAACGGACACGAAGGCGCCGGTGCTGGAGGGTTTGAAGAACGGTGAGAGCTACACCATCGAGGATGACATCGATGGAAATCCCGGCGCGTACACCTTCACCGTGAGCGACCCGGCTGCATCGGGAGAGATGTCCTCCGGCATCAAGTCGGTGACCATCAACGGCGTGCCGCAAACCGGCCCCATCTATCGTCTCCCCGCGCCGGATGGCGGCAACAATGACGCGGGAGCGGAACATACCGTGGTCGCGACTGACAACGCGGGCAATACCACCATGGCAACCGTGAAGATCTACCGGCGACACCACGTGAAGGTCATCAGCCCGGACGGCAACGGAACGGCTTCCGCATCTCCTGACAAGGCCGTGGCTGGTACGGAAATCACCCTGACCGCAACGCCCAAAGAGGACTACCGCTTCAAGGAGTGGCAGGTCGTATCTCCGGCAGGGCTTGTAATCACCAACAACAAGTTCACCATGCCGGACAGCAATGTGGAGGTCAAAGCTATCTTCGAGGAGGACGCGCCTGCGCCTACCGCCCCCGCCAAGCCCAGCATCAGAGTCACAGGAGCCTACACCTACAATGGCTCCGAGCATACCGCAACCGTGATTGGTTATGATTCTGCCACAATGGACATCACAGGCAACACCGCCACGGACGCGGGCGATTACACCGTTAGCGTCACATCCCAAACGGGCAAATGGGCGGACGGCAGCACCGACGCCGTGACCGCAGCGTGGAGCATCGGCAAAGCCACGCAGGAAGCGCCTACCGGCTTGATCGGTGTCGCGCCCACCACCGTGGGCGGCAGCGACGGCAAAATCAGCGGCGTGACCGACAAGATGGAATACCGTATGGAAGCCGAAGGCAGCTATACGCCGTGCAGCGGCACGAAGATTGAGAACTTGTCCGCTGGCAATTACTTCGTCCGCTATGCGGAGGATAACAACCACTTTGCCAGCTCCGATGCGGCGGTCACTGTGGGTGAGGGTACGCCGCTTGCGGATCGTACGATCACCTTCAACGCAGGCGACGGCAGCGGCAGCATGGGTTCCGTGACCGTCAAGGCAGGGACAAATTACACCCTGCCCGCCTGCGGCTTCACCGCTCCCGCCGATCAGCAGTTCAAGGCATGGGAGATCGGCGGCACGGAGTATCCGGTGAACGCCCCTGTGACCGTCACCGCTGATATCACAGTCAAGGCGCTGTGGGAGGACGCGCCTCCCGCCCATGAGCACAGCTACGGTGACTGGAGCAAGGACGGCACGAGCCACTGGCACGAATGCACCGATGATGACTGCCCGAAGAAGCCCGAGAGCATCAAGGACAAGGCTGCGCACGTCTACACCGATGACGCGGATACGACCTGCAATGTTTGCGACTATGACCGCTCCGTCACGCCACCTGCACCCACCGAGTTTATCGTCACCTTTGACGCGGGCGATGGTACGTTCTCTGTCGGCAGCATGACCACCACCAATCAGAAGCTAAGTTCGCTGCCCAGTGCCTCCCGGAGCAAGCACAGCTTCGACGGCTGGTACACCGAAAAGAACGGCGGTACGAAGGTCACGACGGATACCGTATTCTCTGCAAATACCACCGTCTACGCCCACTGGACGTATACCGGCGGCTATTACTCACCTGTCTATTACACGCTGACCTTTGAAACGAACGGCGGGGATAAGCTTTCTCCCGTCAGCGGCAGCTACAACGCCCTCATTGACCTGTCGAAGTATGCGCCGAAAAGAAGCGGCTATGCCTTTACGGGCTGGTACAGCGAACGCAGCCTGACAAACAAGGTTTCCGGCGTTTATCTGACGAAGGATATGACCGTGTATGCAGGCTGGCGCGTGGACGAAAATCCGGGCACAGGCGCGAATCCCTTTACCGATGTTTCTGAAAAGGACTGGTTCTACGGCGATGTGATGTTCGTCTACGAAAACGGATTGATGCTCGGCACGAGCAAGACCCTGTTCAGTCCGCATGGGACGGCGACGCGCGGCATGATGGCGACCATTCTCTGGCGCATGGAGGGCAGCCCCGTACCGAAGGGCAAAAACAGCTTTACCGATGTGGAGGCCGGAAAGTGGTACGCTGACGCGATCACATGGGCGGCGGAGAACGGCATTTTTGCGGGCTACGGCAAAGACAAATTTGGCCCGGACGATCCCATCACCCGCGAACAGCTTGCAGCCATCTTCTACCGCTACGCAGACTACAAGGGCTACGATCTGACCGTCAAGGGAAATCTGGACAAGTTCAAGGACGCGGACAAGATCACGGATTACGCAAAGACGGCGATGCAATGGGCGGTCGGCAGCGGTCTTATGAAGGGAAAATCCGGCAATCTGCTTGACTCGCAGGGCACGGCGACCCGCGCTGAGATCGCCGCCATGCTCCACCGCTTCATTGAGAAGTATGAGCTGGTGCAGGGCAAGGCTCCCGGCGGCCTGATGGGCTGGATCGACCCGAAGCGGCTGCAAATCCCAAAGACCGGCGACAGCAGCGTGTTAGGCTTGTGGGGGTTCTCCCTCTGTACATCTCTTGCCGGATGCCTTGCGCTGACCACATGGCAGATCAGGCGGCGGCGTGAGGAACAATCGCTGCAAAGCATCGAAAAGTAAACAGGCTCACCTTTAGGGGCGCGGGAAAATAGCCCCGCGCCCCTTTTCGATTTCATTCGTCAGGAAAGGCGGTTGCTCTTTTGAACAACCGCCTTTCGCCATATCTATCCGATTTGAACAGAAAGGAAATCAGTCTATGGCAAAAGAGTACGGGAGGTGCCGCTGATGCGGCTTGCCGCCGCACAAATCGCATAACCGGACCAATACGGAATGAAAGTAATTTTCTACACTCGCCTGCCCTTTCTGCTGTTTCATTGCGCCTATTGAGCACCTATGAAGGTTTTGGAGCCTTTATAGGTGCTTTTTGTCATCCACGGCACTTTTTCGCCGCGGGCTGCCGCTCCCCGCCGCCCTTTGTTCTGGAAGGAACATCCACCCGAACAGAACGAAAGGAGCGCAGCATGAGCCGCGAAAAAAATGTTTTGAGAAGTTTCCGAAAAAATGGCCAAAAGGGCCATTTGGAAAACCAGTAAGGGGTAAAAGAAGAAACCACGGCCTGCCTTCCGGCGTGAAGGGCGGTGAGACATTACCGGCATAAGCAGCACACCTTCGATGCGTTCCGAGCAGTGAGCCTAGAAGCGTGTTTTACCTGCACCGGAACCGCCGCATACAAGTACATTCAGATTTCTACGGTGCTTTCTTCCGTCCAGGCCGATGGCGACATTTTGCGTCAGCAGCTTGTTTTGCGTCTTATCCTTGTTGGCATATTTCTTGTTGACCGAACCAGCCGTGCCCCACTTGGCTGATCCGTGCTCTTCTCGCCGTCTGTAATTGTGCTCCGTGGAGAGATAGACGCCGATGGCGATCCCGTACACCAAAAGCAAAGTGAGGACAGTTTTTACACTGTCCTCACAAAGCTGTATCTGGAATGGGTTTTGCATCACCGATCCGAACTGCTGAACCAGTCCGGGCAATCCATCCTTTAAGCAGGGCGCAATCAACAGGCCGAGCCACACAACCGGAATTATGCCGCAAAGATAAAGGATCACATTCTGCTTGGAGAGCTTATCTTGCCTCACGGTCGGCTCTCCGTTTCTCTTTCTTTGTTGGGGCATCAATGGCCTTCAGGATCAAATCGTTAATGTCTTCTGTGGGCTTTTCGTCCCGGAGAAGATCGTTCCGAAAATCCATCAGGCCGCTGACCATCAGACGCTGCTCAAAATCGTCCAGCGTGACGACTTTCTTTTCCTCAGCCATATTGGGGTACCTCCTTATGGAGCTTATAAATAATACAACAAAAACTCTTAAGGACGATTTGTCCGTTGAAATCAAGCAAGGCAGCAAACTGTCCATTACGGCGGCTTGCTTCTCTATTTATGCCTTTCAGGAATTGAAGGCGCAGCTCTCTCAAATTGATGAGTTGCGCTTTATTTTCACTTCGCCTATCGCTGCCATTTATCGCGGTAACATACCATTTATGGTCATCTTTCCATGCGAAATAGCCCCGTGCATCCTGCCAGAAATAGACATCTTTCAAATAGTTGTAGTAAAGATATCCGTTGCTGGCAGCAATGGTGGAGTGGCCATTGTGCGCGAAAATGGTCGTCATTCACAAAAGGACAAGACCAGCCCACAGCAACACCCTTTTCATCATACACATCGTTCTCATTTCTCACACATCTGCCCTGACAGATAGACAACAAGCATTTTGACGGGGATGGGGCGAAATTCCCGATTATTGTATCATAAGCCGGATAAAAATGCTATCGTAACTATAGCCATCAGTAATATCCTTCGCTCACAGGAAATTTCTCCCCTCTTCCATTTTACGGATGGCGCACCTGTGGAGCCGTGTCCTGCCATCCTGGAAAGCCTAGAGCGCGGAAATGCACCTCATTTTCTCTCTGGAAATGATCGCACAACAGCTGGCAGTGCAAACATAGGTATCGTAGGTACAGAAAATCAAGACAGGAAAAGGACAGGCAGGCAGCGGCTCACGCCACTGCCTGCCTGTTCAAAAAAATCAATTACTTAGCGCATCTGTGAGAGAGAAGCCGGGGGGTGCTGCTTGTTCTTTTTCCCCTTTTCCCGTTACAGAATAGCGTAATTCACGATCAGTCCAGCAAACACGATGGACACCATGCTCAGCAGCTTGATGAGGATGTTGATGGCCGGACCCGCAGTGTCCTTGAAGGGATCGCCCACGGTGTCGCCCACCACGCCGGCCTTGTGGCAATCACTGCCCTTGCCGCCGAAGTTGCCTGCCTCGATGTACTTCTTTGCGTTATCCCAGGCACCGCCGGCATTGGCCATGTAGATAGCCATCAGGAAACCAGTAACGGTGGCACCGGCCAGCAGACCGACCACACCCTTGAAACCCAGGATCATACCTACCACAATGGGCGTCACCACCGCGATAACGGTGGGCAGTACCATCTCCTTCAGGCTGGCCTTGGTGCACAGATCCACGCAGCGCGCGTAGTCGGGATCCGCCTTGCCCTCCATCAGGCCGGTGATCTCGCGGAACTGGCGGCGTACCTCCAGCACCACGCTCTGGGCCGCGCGGCCCACGGAGTTCATGGTAAGCGCTGCGAACACGAAGGGCAGGCACGCGCCGATAAACAGGCCCACCAGCACCACGGGGTTCATCAGGGAGAAGTCCTCAAAGGTGACATTCGCGCCCACTTCCTTGACCTTTTCGATATAGGAAGCCATCAGTGCCAGAGCCGTCAGCGCGGCTGAGCCGATGGCAAAGCCCTTGCCGGTAGCTGCCGTGGTGTTACCCAAAGAGTCCAGCGCGTCTGTGCGCTTGCGAACCTCCGGCTCCAAACCAGCCATCTCAGCGATACCGCCGGCATTGTCGGCCACGGGGCCGTAGGCGTCGGTGGCCAGGGTGATGCCCAGCGTGGACAGCATACCCACTGCCGCCAAAGCAATGCCGTACAGGCCCATGCCTGTGCTGGCTGCGCCGCCGGAGAGGAAGAACGCCAACAGGATGCACACCGCCACGATCACGATGGGCACCGCCGTGGAAAGCATACCCAGGCCAAGACCGCCGATGATGATGGTAGCGGAGCCGGTCTGGCTCTTGCTGCTCAGCTCCTGGGTCGGCTTGTAGGTATCAGAAGTGTAATACTCCGTGGCCTTGCCGATCAGCACGCCGGCCACCAGACCGGAGAGAATGGCCACATACAGTCCCCAGTGCTCGATGCCCAGCAGGGCCCACACCAGAAAGAAGGAGATAATAGCAATCAGAATAGCCGCCAGGTTGGTGCCGCGGGACAGTGCTTTCAGCAAAGTGCGCTGGTCGGCGTTCTCCTCGGTCTTGACGAAGAAAGAGCCAATGATGGAGCAGATGATGCCCACCGCCGCCATGACCATGGGAATAGCCATGGCCTTGAAGGCCTGATCGCTGAATGCCGCCACGCCCAAGGCGGAGGCAGAGATGATGGAGCCAACATAGCTCTCATACAGGTCCGCACCCATACCGGCCACATCGCCCACGTTGTCACCTACGTTATCGGCGATAACAGCGGGGTTGCGGGGATCGTCCTCGGGAATACCGGCCTCAACCTTGCCCACCAGGTCGGCGCCCACATCGGCCGCCTTGGTGAAGATGCCGCCGCCCACGCGGGCAAACAGCGCCATGGAGCTGGCGCCCATGCCGAAGGTCAGCATGGCGCTGGTGATGTCAGCGGCCTCCAGCTTAAACACGAAGCGCAGAAGCATGAACCACACGCTGATATCCAGCAGGCCGAGGCCGACAACGGTGAATCCCATAACGGAGCCAGCGGAGAAGGCCACGCGGAGGCCGCGGTTCAGGCCGTCGCGGCAGGCGTTGGCGGTGCGGCAGTTGGCCTTGGTGGCGATGCGCATACCGACAAAGCCGCTGAGGCCGGAGAAGAAACCGCCGGTCAGGAACGCGAAGGGCACGAACCAAGTCAGCAACTTTAAGGCCGCCATAATGCACAAAACCACGATCATACAGGCAAAAAACACACCTACAACGGTGTATTGCCGCTTCAGGTAGGCGTTGGCGCCCGCACGGATAGATTGCGAAATTTTGCTCATAAGCGGTGTGCCTTCGTCAAAACTCAGCACTTTTTTGCCGGTGACGAAGGCGAAGATGAGTGCGATGACAGACCCCGCAAAGGTTGCCAAAACAAGGTATTTTTCCATGTTTTTCTCTCTTTCCGTTCCGAATTGTTGAGAAATTCGAAATCTTCTTTTTTGTTCCTGAAATATTATAAAGAAAAACAGCGCGCACGTCAAATTTTCACACTTTTTTTGGGTATGCCTGAAAAAGTGTCCGGTTCTTTTCGTTATTTTGCCCGCAACTTTTTTGTGAAAAAACTTCCCATTTTGTGGCATTTACAACCGATTTTTCCCCAGTCGCGGAAGATGTACCATACGTTTAGAATGTATTTTTCACCACAATATACCGTGGTATTTCCAGTATAAAAATTTTTTTACGCAACTTTTTCACTTGTATTGGTACCATTTCCCCAAAAAATACAGTAGAAATCCTTTTTCGCACTTTTTGCTGCGTTTTTTTGCTTTTCCGAATTCGCACGCCGGGGGCGTTTGCTAAATTGCACAACGGCAATTTGCAACATTTTCCCCGCAAATGTCCACGGCAGGAGAACGCGAAAGCTATGAAGCTTTGCGTTCAAGCTATATACATTTACTTTCCTTTTTTGATACCTCAGCGGTACATCTGGGTAAAAAAGAAAGCCCTTTCGGGCAATGTCATTAAGTTAAGCAAATCCGCGCACACGAAAAAAGCCCACCTCGACTTTTCGAGGTGGGCATTTTTTATGCTTTCGTTATGTGGATTGCTTGTGCTTACTTCGCGGGCAGGACAATGACCTGTCCCTCGTAAATGGTGTTGGCGTTCACAAGACGGTCGGCGTTGCGCTCGAAGATGGCCTTGTACTTCATCAAACTGGAATCTGTCATTCCAAATCAAATGTAGATTTCACACTCGGAAAACAGTGCAGCTTTTCCAGCTAAAAACACTTTATCCCCAGCCATTTTACAATATAGTGTTCCTCCACGTTTCGATGCCTGATATGCCACAATGCTACTCTTATTGAGTCTTTTTGCCCAGTAAGGAACAATATGGCAATGTCCTGATCCGCATACAGGATCTTCGGTAACATTTAATTTCGGTGCAAAGCTCCGTGAAACAGAGTCTGTGTTTTTTCCCGGTGCAGTAACCTGCAAGAGTAACCCATCTAAATTAAGGAGCTTATTCATGTCAGGCTGCAAGTTTCTTACTGTTTTTTCGTCATCAAATACGCACAGTAAATCTCTTCCCATATATGCTTCCGATGGCGTGACTCCAATCGCATCTATCATAGCCTGCGTAACGGGAATCTTCTCCAATTTATATGCTGGAAATTCCATTTCCAAAAGGTCACCATTTCTTTTTACGATTAAATCACCACTAAGTGTTGAAAATACGACCTTTTCCGCATTTGGAATATAAAATCTGAACAAAACATAAGCACACGCAAGCGTTGCATGTCCGCAGAGATCAATTTCACCACCTGGAGTAAACCAACGCAAATGATATTTTTCTCCTTCTTTAACAGCAAAAGCCGTTTCGGAAAAATTATTTTCCCTCGTTATGTTCATCATCAAGTCTTCAGTAACCCATTGCTCCATAATGCAAATAGCCGCCTGATTTCCATGAAAAACTTGGTCGGTAAATGCATCTACAATATATTGCTTCATTTTAAATTACCTCCGTAACTTTCGATTTGCCGGTTTCTTTCACCGCTGCCAAATCCATCATATCATGCATTTCCATACAGAGTAATAAAAAAGATGGACCGCAGAAAATCCGTGATGGAATTTTCAGAGCATTGGCAGGACTTGTTGACGGAGGGCGGCTTTGGTTGGTGGCGGCTGACGCCGCCGGGGAGTTTAAGACGCCGCCTGCGCGGCGGGACGAGGGCTTTACGCCGCTGCGCGGCTACACCTCATCCGCCCCCTGCGGGGGCACCTTCCCCTC